>Ga0247734_1001116_pt1 | contig 21090 bp, 10 predicted proteins | sample UWRJL103311B2_FD_180933 | JGI IMG/M metagenome (GOLD analysis project Ga0247734, IMG submission 180933) | Plant litter microbial communities from Arlington Agricultural Research Station in Wisconsin, United States - UWRJ-L103-311B-2 | ecosystem: Environmental > Terrestrial > Plant litter >... | reverse complement strand
AGCGTAGAATACTGCAGCAGCCTTCTCAAACTCGGGGCTCTCGTAATCATGCCGTCGATTGCATTCTTCGAGGGTATGACGGACATCCATGGGCAGTTCCGCAATCAGCCGCTCAAAACCCTTCACAAGAAGGGGGATGCTTGCAGGGCCGCTGGATATGATAAGTTTTTTGAGACCTCGAGGACGTCGAGATGCGTAAATAGCACCGAACATACCACCCCAGCTTTGGCCCAAAAGGAAAAATCCAGTGTCTTGAAGTTTTAGATGCTCAACGAGGTTATTAAGCTCTTGGATATACAGATCGAAAGTCCAAAATGTGATGTCGCCTTTCTTCTCTCGCAGATGAGTTGAATTACCACTTCCAATTTGGTCGTAGAAAACAACAGGGATACCGTGCTTCTCGTGCAGGTCTGTGAGAGGAAGTAGATAGTTGTGACCAGCTCCCGGCCCTCCATGAAGTGCTATGAGGGGTGGCCCAGATTTAAGGTTGCCGACGATCTTATACCAGGTCTTGCAAGGTCTTCCAGAATTAGGTGCCTCGAAAGTCACCTCACCAGTAGTGATGGGATTCGCTGCCATTTTCAGAGGTTAATGGGGCTGTTGTTGGTGGGAATGGGGATGTGAAAAACAGAAGAGGAACAATAACTGTGAAACTATGAGAGGCCAGTCCGGAGTTATTGTGGTTGCATTTCGTTAATATGCTTGCTGTTGTAAAAACTATCTATATATTGGTAGAATTAAGCAATATTTAGTTGTACAATCATGATGCAACGATCCAGAAGTCTTGCTATGATTGTTGGCGATCTTTGCTTTAAAGGTGCGTCCCCTCACAGGCTCATGTATAGTGAATGCGAGGATTAGATATCTCGTATAGCCGGAAGCATTAGACCAATTGAAATGAACTTAAACCAACAATTCTGTTGGATTGAAGCTCAAGATTGGAAAAATGTTGTTAGAAAGTGTGGTTACACGATAAGGAATGCCGTGTCTTCGCTACCAAAAACTGACATTTCTCCAGGGATTAAAGGTCAACCAGTTAGCCCAGCCGCACTACGGAGCTGTGCGTCTATGCGTGCTTGTATTTCTTATAATAGTTAATGAAAAGATATTGAAAGTAATCAATACTATGACATTTGTATTAAAAGAAAATCTGAATGGTATTAAAAATTATATAACAAACCTATATTATTGTTAAAATTCATAAAATAAGCTGTCAGGGTTTAGGCAAGATCACGTGGTGATCATGGGGTTAAGAAGGGACTTTTAGAGTTTCATTAAAGGGAGTTCAAAGTTACAAACTGTTTTATTAATAATGCTTATTTATAAGTTTGTTATTATTGTTCTTATAAGCGAAAAGGAAGGAGAGTTTAAAAAATATGGAATATATAACAGTCGGCAGAGCTGTTGGCCTTGTCCTTGAGAGAACGAGTACTTACTTGACATTTTTCAAGCACTGCTCGAAGCGTGTGTTGGCTAGACCATGGTAGAGTCTCGAGGTGCAGCAAAGAGTTTATCATTCAATTCTTATTTCCCCCGTTCTACGCACCTTTACACTATCTGATTACATATGCTTTTATGTGCCTTCGCAAACACTATTCTACTGGCATTGGTTGCGCATTCGAGCCTCTGTACTACGCTCAAGGTTTATATCGACGACAAAGGTGTGCATCTTATCCAGAACCTTTCGCCATTATTGACCATACTCCTGTCTATTAGTACTAAGTCAGGCTTGCAGCTGAGTCCTACTATGCGTGGCCCTTTGATTCAGCCCAAGCATGACGAGAAGGACGAGGAATTGAGGATGAAGTGCGTCATATCATGATCTCTTTCTCGTCGGAGCATCCTTCTCTTTCGATGCACGGCAATAGATGTAGTGCAGCGCAGCATGACACGTTCAAAGCAGCCATCAAAAGTTTCTCTAAGATCTCATCCTCGCCAACGCTGGTGAAACCTGTCGCCAACGACCCCTAGAGAATTGTGGCATTATTTATTGAAGGTTCGCGCAAAGGGCAAATCGCACCTTACCAAAATTGCCAAAGTACATGAATTTAATAGTAATCTACTCTAATTTCTTCACCTTGAATGCTTCTATCTTTTCTACCATCTTATCGATCTCCTTAAATGCGTAATTCTCATACATCCCAGGATAAAGAAAAGGTCTGAGATCAAACCTATCAACCTTATTAGCGTACTGAAAAGCTAGGATATAGTAGTAGGCTCCAGAGCTAGGAGCGTTTCAGAAGCTCTTTGTGATACTGTTTGAGAAATCACGCTGTCTTTGCTCCCAAAACAGCTCCCATGCTCCGAAGCTCTCACTTCTAAAATGTATTTTTTAAGCTTACCTATTATCATCCGGCGAGTAATTCTCCGCGTGATACGATGGGGTGATGGTGGTCTCAAAAATTAGCAAGCCGTAGAAGCAAAGGCGCTGGGGACTAATGAACTCACCATCTTATGTCGATTGATAGCAAAGAAATGGTAGAATCGTTTCACCTATCACCTTATTAATATGGTAAAAAGCTGGAGGTGTGAAGGAGCTCCGGAGCATGAGAGCTGTTTCAGAACCACTTTGTAGTACTGTTTGAGATATAATGCTATCTTAGCTCCTAAGACAGCTCTCAGGCTCTGGAGCTCCCGCTTATAAAATGGATTTCTTATATGAGAATAAGCTTACCTTAACAGCAACTTCTCTCGCATCCATCTTCTCTGGTGTCCACTCGTGTACTAGGTGCTGGAACATTCCATACTGTCACATTATTAGCATAGTCAAAAACTAGGAAGAGAGCTCCGGATTCTCAAATGGCTTTTTGTATGATATTAAACTTACCGGTCCTAACTTCTCTGTCTTACGAAGTCTGCCAAATGTTGAGAGCTCGTCGTAGGTCATGCCCATGTCAATTTCGTCGGACTGTACGTAGTCTTTGGTGATAGGCTCTAGTTCAGCGGTAGGGGTCGCATCGAGGAATTCTCGGAGGATTGGGAGTTTGAGCTTCTTTTCGGCATAGGCAATAAAACGCTTTAGATCTGTCTTACTGATTCCTCCAATTGGATTGATATCGGCACTGTTGAAGCGTATCAGTAATGTATCCTAGCGATGAGGGGCTAATATAGTAGGGGAGGAATAGGAGGGTGGGAAGGAGACCTCGAGCAATCATATTTGGTCAAGTATCCTGGAAGCTTGTTAGCAAATGCTGACAGGTATACCATGCTTTCCTAGCTCAAAAGACTTACCTCGTAAACACTCATCAACGTTCGCGGATCCAAGGACTAGCAGACTCCCCGCCCCTGGTCTCTTCCTGGTAGTCGGTAACATCTGCGCAAATGTGTAGGCGATCACCATTCTCGATCTCGACTGGATATTCTGGAGCGCGAGATTCTCCGTTGGGGTTCCGCCATACATCTTGAACTTCGGTTCGAATCCCGTAGCTTCTGCGAGAATGCCTTTGGCTCCATGATACATATCATCAATATCGGCTTCTGTATGGTATGCGCCGATAGCTTCTGCCAGTTCTTTGGCTCTTTGTCTTGTTTCTGGGGAGGATTGTGTTGACATTCCCATGTAGATTGTATGGAAGATCTTGTTACAGAGATCTTGTGCGCTGCTGGGAAGCCAGCCGTCCTTCTCGTATGGTCCTGCGATCCGCTTGACGTCTTCAATGACTTGCTCATTGCCATCCTTGATTGCCTGGATGACAAGGGTGCACATACTGAAAACCAAGGTGGCGGTTGAGGCGCTATCTATGCCACCACTAAGAGGAACGAGCAAACCGGCTGCTTTTGATCTCCTCAAATAGTCCCACATCCAGCAGGCAGGCCCCAGTGCAATCTCCTCCTCAGGGGTGTGATATCTTGCTTCCACCTTGCGCGAGGGCTTGATTTCCGGATCGAAGTCTTCCCAAGCAGAAAGACTGAAGTTTGTTTTGATGCGTTGATACTTTGGCGCTTGGATGCTCTGCATACCTCTTGCCGGCGCGAAACGGTGACTTCGAACTTCTTCCAGATCTACGACCGCCGTAATGACTTCCACATCGTTGAGTGAGAATTGACTGGCTTGGGCAACTATTTCGCCATTAATAATTATCATGGCGCTTCCGTCGTAGTAAAGTCGATCGCCATCGCATCCTTGTTGGTTGGCATAGAGATATACACCACCGGATTTTTGAGTTGCTTCTAAGATCAGGGATATCCGTTGGTTCAGTTTTCGCCTGGGATAGTTAGCCATATGTTCTTTCGCATGGTATATGTGGGCTTGGAATAATGGAAAGGGGCGTGACTTACAGATTGTGATGACTTCCGCTGCTGTTGGTGAATATCTCCACGCCATCAAGACCCATACCGATATGCGGAGAATCAGGTGTGAAGAGCTCTTCGCAAGTCTCCGCCCCAAGGCAAGTATCCTTCAATGAAATAACAGCATCGCCAAACGGAACTGTGTCTTCTCCCTGTAGTTTCTGGATCATGCGGGGCAGAAAATATTCCTCAACGTATCTTGGGCGCGTCCATGGGATGAAGAACCTCATCTCTCGATAATTCCCATCATTAGCCAAGAAGAGTTTTGGTCTAATCAGCAAGATCTTTCCGTCCAAAGCGAGAATGCGGCAGTTGAAGCGGTTGTTGCGGTGCGTCACGGGCATGCCGATGTCGAGGAGGATACCATGGCATGACTCGTCTTGGAGAATTGTGGCGAGCATATCCCAACAGTGGAAGTACAGATCTGGTTCCAGGAAATGGTCAAGACATCCGTAGCCACATATCTCCAATTCTGGGCCAACGCGTAGCTTTGCGCCTGCAGCTTTGGCTTTCTGGATGCTCTCGATTATACGGGCGGTATTTCCCTCGAAATCTAAGGCCCATTGATCTGTAGTATGTCAGCATATATTTCTTCTAACGTACAATATAAGACTAGGAAAGTCGCAGAGCGCCGATGCCTTCATACCCAGCCAACCCCGAGCCAACTCCGAATGATAGTGAAGAAGGAAACTTACTTAAGTTGCATGTTGCAACAGTAATGAGATGCCCCATCGTGAAGTAGTACAGATATTGCTATATCTAAAATGAGATAACACAAGATTGTAGATATGCTGAAGGTGGAGATATGAGGGTGAAGATGAAAGAAAAGGATGAGTCTTGAGGTCACGGTCCAGATACAGACGAGGCCGTACTTTGCCGTTTTAGGATCGGGTCCATATCGTATTGCTCTAGTGACTCAGCCTTGAGGTGTTTTCGGCCAGGAAAGTAGAGTATTTGGTAAAAGTAAAATGGAGAATTATCATAATTTAGGAGAGTAGCTGCTAATATTCAAATAATATAAAAAAAGGTTGGGTTCTTTGAGAGCTGCTCTTTTAGAAACCAAGCCTACACTGTAAATAAACCTCGCTTACGGCGGGGGCGGGGCATCGCATCCAAGCCAAAAACCACCTCCTCCAGCCCTCCAAAAGGCACCGAAAAACCAAAAAAGAATGCGAAGTGTTAATATCGACTGTGTTGAGCATTGAATACAAAAGAGAGCTGAATCGTGAATCATGAATCATGAATCATGAAGCATTACGATTGAGCAAATTGGAATCTTCTATCTAAGCAGAATATGTCATGTGATTTCTCAAAAGCACCCCGTTCGAGGCTCAATCTCTCGTCGTATCAGAAGGCAGTTAGTTCACCCTGGTAGACAATTCCAGTACGAAACGATCCTCTATTTTCCAAAACTTCCATCAGAGCCCTTGACACAACATCTCAGAAAACGCATACCACTCCCTCACGCCTTACTCTCAAACCAATTCCCCGCCACCAACTCCGCTTTCTCCAACCCCAATTCCCTCAAATAGCCCTCGAAATCAAACCGCATCCTCTTTCCCCTTGCCATTTCGGCCCCATCTTTCGCCGCAAATCTTACCACATCAAAACCCTCTGGCTGCCTGTATAGCAAGAACACATACCGATGCCAAGAACTGAGCGGTGGTGGTCCAGGCGGGATGTAGTTTACGATATGCGAATCTGTAGAGGATAGGCTTCCATCAGGACCAATTTTGAGGCCTGGTTGAGCCCAGTGGAGGATGGGACCTAGGAATGGGAAGGCTGGGAACGGTGCGTCGGGGTCGATGCAGAATGCTATGTATGCGGAGTTGGATGACTGGGAAGCAATGGCGGAGGGGAGGGAGAGCTTTGGGTGGTCTCGCGCATCTATTCATATCAGATTCGCATGCTAAAGAAGTTTGCGAGAGTGGGGAAGCTATATACTAGCTTTCAAAATCTGGACACCAGGGGTTATGGTGTGTGTTCCAATGCTCAGGCCGAGGATTTTGGAGGGTTCGGCTTTGACGGTCGCCAGCGCGGCCTCGACAGTTGGTGAAGATGGCATTTTAGTTGTTTAGAACTTTTGAAGAAGGTTTCAGAGAAGATATTCGAAAATGAGATTGGGAAAGGCATGTTTAAGAACTGTACTGTACTGAAGCGCATGGATGATCTTGAAAGATGAGATGAGGTGACGATCAGCGTGGAACGGGCGGAACGGGACGGAGTTAGTGTATTTCCGCCAAGTTTTACGACAGCTTGGTGTTGACATTTGAATTGAATGAATTGGATAGGTATACATATATTGGTAATGAGCTGCTTCCCCACTGGCGGATGTCTTGGCTAGTGGCTAGTGTCTAGCGGCTAGAACAGGTCCGCCCCAAGTCGTCGCTATCAGCCGGAGGATACATCTGCCAGGGAACGGGGCCAACAAAAGCACAAAGAGCACAATCTATTGAATTATGAAGCAGACACAAAGTAAGCAGCTTCTTCAGGTCATTTTTCTCACTAGGCTTGGATAAGTCAGAAGCATCCTTGACGGCCCATGTTCTCATAGTTACGCGTAGCACGTTAGCCTTCTTGAGGAATGATTGGCATAATTTGCACTTGACACTGTTAGTTTGCCTCAGATCGCGAACAATGGACAGACTACAATAGCGCCTGACTGTCGCATATTTTCGAGACTCGTCTCGGGTTATATACCGCGAGTGCAAAGGACGAAGGATTCTTATCACAATTGCCTATTAAAGTTGAAATATCATAGCGCTCTTTGGCTTGGCATGTGCTTAGATTTATATGACTGTACGAAGTATTATTTTTGGACTTGTTTTTAAAGCAAAACCCGAATAATAACAGCTAAGGTCTCACATCAACAATCGGTTATTTTACTCTGGGACTGACTCTCCTGCAACTACAAACAATAAATGTCGCTTCATATTCCACGATTAACGCTTCTCGTTTGATTTCAGAGCATCGCAGTGGCTGAACCTATTCTTAACTAAGGGGCATGTAGATATAGTATGATTCATTCCTTACTTGCTTCACCGAGGCCTTTGGTAGAAAGAGATATTCCGACATGAGACCTTTCATTTGTCTGCATCCGGCGAGTACGTCCATTCTAGACCCAATGGGATTTGGTCCACACTCTTTTCAGGACAAGTTCCACAACTTTTCTTACCATAGTAATGGAAATTGGAATCGTATTCTCACCGATTGTGAATAAAGACATATTGCCATAATTCCTACAAAATTTGTATGTCCCAAACAGATAGATTGGCTATATGGATCTTTGCACGTTGTCTTTTTCTCTACCTTCTGGACGTTGAGATTGCAAAGCGTGGTGGGATTTGTTACGGGATATTGTTTAATTGTTTTAGATGCACTAGCACTTCGCGGTTATGGACGATGATAGCAATATAATAATCGTATCAACACTGCTATATTGTTTTATGAACCCAACCTTCTCACTGTTAGCTTATAATGATGTATATATAATTGAGTATAGTTATTTTATGCGATTGAATTTTTCTGTATCTTTTAAAAGCGAATGAAGATATTGTTATTCTGTTTCGAATATCTGAATAGTTATAGATGTATACGACGATTTAAAGTTTTTGATTTAGTATCTATTTTTTCAAAACGAACGTCTAGCATTTTTGTGGCTACACATTGAACTGCAACTACAACATCAACAGAGATTTCTAAGGTAGTTTCAAAATAGAGCAAGAAATGTTCCTGGTGCCGAGCAACAGTATATGCAGAATTTAGGACAAAGAAATGGTCTAATGTCAATTGCTAGACAACAACTATATATTTGAGTTAGCTCTTCTAAAAGTTAAGTTGCGAGAATTTAACACGGAGATAAAACAGTAGTGAGGAACAACACCCATCTAACGATGCAATGAAATCCTTATCTACATATAAAACCATTGACACAAAGCATTTGGACGGGAAGGGTAAGAGAACTATCGAAAATATCTTTGTGCCCGTGAAGAAACCTGATTTGTCTATCGATGGGTCCAAGGGCTACAGCTCAGATCAAGGACAGTCTAATATAGAAGTCAATGATTCGCCAGAATCTCTTTTTGATTCTATCGTTCAGTGTTGGCCGTTAGATGATGCGTATTCTATCTCTAGATGTAAGTTGAGCGTTAATGTCGTTCTTAAATGGGAGTGATACTAAGTTCCGTACTTTCTATTAATCTAAAATATTTTCTTACTAAATGACATGGTTTAGATGGGCAGTCATAGGCTCCCCCTCCTCCTTGACAACAGCTGCCTCAGCTAATCCACTCTCAACAATCCTCTTTACCTTTACAATCTGCTGCGCCTTCACATCCAGAAAATCTACAACAATAATATATATATCAATCTCACTTAGAAGATAATCCTCTGTTCCAGCATCAACTGCCATATACCTACTTCAAGCAGCTGGATTCTCCGCAATATCCACTTCCTGCGGTACAACAATATAACACTCATCAGCAATATTTGGATTATATCATCGCGGCCCCTTCATACCCGCAGTACTTAAACGAAACAGGAGGCACGTCACCAGAATCATTACAACTACCATGATGGAACCTTAACATTTTGTTTTCATGATACTTTGCTATCAACAATAACAATCATAACTAAATCGCCGACATCAAAATCCACGGAACGCCAGATGAATATATCAAATTGGGTTTATTTCAGAGCATTTTCTAGTTGCCACAACACAGAATGAATTGAAAACTATCTCCCTAAAATCGCCTTTGCATTCTTCATTACTATTACTTTACCCTCGCAGGGTAATTCCTTCCCGGTTTCTGTCATCGGCACCCCATCGAGCATTATATAGCCACCCCCTTTGGAGTCAATCTTCTCAGCTATAATAGTTTTCCATCCGAAGAGGTCCCTTATCTGCTCCTGCGTCGCTTCCTTCACAACCGTCTCAGGCTAAGAAATTTAGGCAATTATTTATTTAAAGTTTTTATAGACATACCATATCTAAGCCGTTGCCTATTTACCTTGCTTATATATGTTAGATTTAGAAATAGTACAAATAGTGATTAGTAGCATACTTATCAGACCTCACAATCGTGGACTCTGGATGAAAGAAAGTGTCTGATTCTTCTGAACTCTCTCTCGTCCGTTCTTAAGTGGGTAACTAGCTATGCGTCTGAAAAGGGCGACTGAGCCCTATCAATATGGTAAGGTTTCAAAGGCAGAGTGGCACAGTATTCAAAGATATCGATTCTCATACAACTAGTCAAATCTTATACAAATTAATCTCTACCCTCCTCAAAGCTCTGCTTTCCCCTCACTTTATATCGAAGGCCAGTCGAAGCCTCATCGAATAGGATGCGGGGTATTACAAAGCATATTATCTCACTTCAGCGCCATGATTTACAACCACTCCCTTTTACCCGAACAGGTGACCCTACTCAACGCCTTGTACAAGGCCCTGACAATATAATATTTCATATATAAGAAATTAAGAAATAAAACGTGATATTATAAGAGTTATATTTTAGCTTACTACTTAAATCAATAAGGTTAATTGTGAACAAGTTTTCCAATGATAGAGAACATAGCACTTTGTACATATTAAGGGATAATGATCTTGGTATTTAGTCACATATTACGTATCCATGCCAAGAAACCAGACTGTCGTGTGATCTAGAATTTACTTGCTTTTTGTAAAGGAGCTCTCATCTTTAGGAAGGATCCCTTGAAGCCTTCTATCAAATAAAAATGGCTTTTATTGCATCATGGAACTGTGGCCTATGCCTTTATGCATTTTCTCGAAAGCTACTGATAGGTAAAAACAAGTGGTAGTCTGATATAGAACGTGGTGATGATGTCCAAGTGCTGCTACCACTTGAAGGTTTAGAAGTTACAATTAAAAATCTACCAAAAGCTAGCCTAGTAATAGCTTTTTGCTGCCACAGATATTGTGTTTTTGTTATTCGATGCGTTTACTTAGCTTTGCGTTTTTAAGATCTTTACCATTTCCTTAATATTACATTTGTTAGCGAGGTAAACAACCTAAGGGAGTTGGAGAATAGGCGCATTCTAAATTTAGATGGTGCGTGCCTTGCCATGTGAAATATTTCTACTAATTATTATTTAAATAACGACATTGTATTTTTTAAAAGGAAGTACTCCAAAACACAACCATAACATGATTATGGGTCAGAGTTATCCTTATTAGACGCACGCTATAGTATCAATCCGATCCCGCTTGATCTGACATTAAAGTCACTTTGTTATAATGCAGACTATGATTTGACATATAGTTTCACAATTCGGCTCAAAAACCTTCCTCTTGAATTAAATTATATGTATGTTATTAGATTATACTTAGGAATTAGAAGCCGCTGACGCATTTAATTTTATTCGATTAGAAACTTGCAAGATCATTGAAGTAATAAAGCCATCTTACAAAGTAGAAGTAAGTCTTGCTTTAGGGGTTTGTCTTGTTGGAAAATCCTGGAAGTTGTTTGGAGAGAGGTATCTCGAAGCAATTGACGTTAATAATGATTTTAAGAAAGAGGTTTATATTTAAGGAGATATGTGCGAAGTAAGATTTGCTATTAGACAGAGAGGTATATATGCGGTAAATATTGTTGGGGAATAGTGGCGTTTAAATTGGGTGGGTCAAATCTCAAAACACGTCTAATATAGAGCAACTAAGGGGCCCAACATGAATTTGGAATTTAATGTTAGTATAACCTGATATAAAATAGCAGGAATAAACTAAAAGAAGGGACTGTGCTTAACTAAAGTATTCATACCTACCAATATTACAAGCACTCAAATCTTGTGGGATTGGCAAGATGCCTTAGATGCTATACTGAACCCTATTTCGGCAATAATTCAATTTTATGGGTCTTTGGGGTTTCAATACAATCCTGATCTTATCTTATTCTGTCAATATGTCCAATTTATTTGTAACGAGCTATATATAAGTGCTCTTATAATCTATCTTGACTTTAATGCTACACTTGGAATCGAGACTTACTTTGGAGATTTGTTGGAAATATCTGGGTTACGAACCAAGTTGGGAATTCATTTTATTCTTCAACCCATAGAGCGAATTGCTCATGTCTGGGTAAAAGTCGATAGATATCAACGGATCCTTATTGTGAGTTGAATCTGGATTTACTTTGTAACACATATTAACATATACTGTAGTTCCAAACTACAAGTGGAAGATCTCGGGTATTTGGCTTTCCAACTATTAGCCTACGAGACAAACTCATATACTTGTCAGAGAATGCCCTTGTCTCTGGCATCTTTTATATCAAGCCTTATGTACCCAGCCGTTTTATTTTAAGCTATGGTGTTACTACACATGGCGAAACTATGGCTAAGCCATTGCCCTTTCGGATACCGAAAACAGAAAGAAACTCAAACTAAATTTTCTCTTCCCTGATATTGAAGGACTTCAAGCAAATCTTTATATGCAAAGTGCAGAAATATTGTACAGACATGAAAATTCATTTTCTAGATGACACTGTAGAAGTACTTGGCAATTGGCTCCCTACTTCAGAGAGTAAATGTATTTATGAAGGGGGAAGAGTAGACTTTGGTTGGATCGGATTTAAAGTAAGGCGCGGAAAAATTACCAAGATCGACTTCTTTCTACAAGATCCAGAAAAAGACATATACGACATTACCTTTGAAATCGGAGATGTATGACCCCGTAACGATATAAGGACACAGATTCTAATACTATATGTTGACAGACTATTGCTTGGTGGTATTCTGAGAGAAAGGACAACATTCAACACTGGAAGGAAGAACATTTTTCGGTTTTAGAGTTGTTGGTATAGTCTGACTTCGGATTATATAGGTCGATTGTATTCATGGTCACGTGGTCCAAAACCATACGCATAGGGTCGAACCGACAAGAGTTATCTGTTTGAAAGTTGTATCTATGCTGGTTTCTATACTGCCTCATTTCGGTCCTTCACCCAAGATACAAGCTTACCTCTCCAATAACCAGACACCCACCAAGGTGGGGAGCGAAATCATATTTTTTCTTCACTTGGGTGAGGGTAAATGGAATTATTCTGGATTTTGACTGTCCGCGGTGTCTAGACTGTATGGCCCTTCGAACGCTTGACGTAGCCAAGGCTCTACTTCGTACATCAAGTACTGACCTCGAGAGGGAGGCTAGGGTGCCGCGGCGTAGCTGAACATTATCATTTACGTAGACTTTATAATAAACTTTACCAATTAATTACCTATAGAACATAACGAGCACTGCTTCCGGTGCCCCGTGTTTTAGGTGATTTGACACTAACTTTTGAATATACGTCTTCTCATCTATAATCTCTCATCATTCTGCTCTTCTCTCCCATATACACCAAAAGTTCCGGCATTAACAGTCGTTTCTCATAAATAAGAAAAGCTCGTCCCATTACTGACACTTCCCCGGGGACAAAATTAGCAAGACCCCGAATATGTCACAGCGTTTAAGCATTACTCGCTTACCTATTCCCTAAACAGGTCAATGCCTGCAGAATGCAACCACTTAAACCTGGTTTAAAGAATGGATTTTTCCCGGCAACGAAAATTAAGTTCTAAAAATCTAACTAGAGATGAGGACAAGAATCTTGGCATCGAGGCTGAAAGTCGCTTAATAAGATAACACTCGCTAGTCATTGGCTGCCGTAAAGAATATTCGCCTGTTTCAACCTAGCTAACGCCTTGGCTCTCCTCTTATTGGTTCCAAGGAATCAATAGACTCCCCCATATCAACTTCCGCCAGTTCTAGGTGCGCCTTGGTTGAATACCCAGATGACTAGCTGGGTCAGCCGCTTTCATGATGTTTGGTATGATACTATCTATGAGGATCCCAGATCTAAATTTCTGGAGATCTATTTTCATCCTTCTCTACATTGAACATATTTTCAAGTTCGCAAAACTATAATGGGCCAAAAACGAGCTTCAGGTTTGTGTAAGTTTTCAATCAATGATTTGATGCTACACAGAGAGTACTAGATACTGATATTTCCTAGCTTCGAAGAAGTTCTATAAGCCTTTTGCAAGCAGAATACCAGTCTTGTGCGGACTTTTTGCAATCACAGTTCTCCTCATTGGAATTACGGAATATGCGTGCCGCACCATACCAGCACATGCTGGTGTAGGAGGGAGGCTTGACGATGTTGTGTCTGATCTGAAAAACACATCTATAACATTAAAAATTGGCCGAAGCTTGCATGACCGACAAGTTTCTACAATGAATCCAGATTGTGAGTAAGCCACAACCATGAGCGATCAGATTTCCATATTAACTACAAAAGCTCTACACGATATTAGACCATTTTTGTTATGTACAACACTAATGATATGACAGTCACTCCAATACCAACTGAATCCTCATCAACGGACGATCCCCATGTAACACTTGCACCAGGTGGAGGTTATCTCTGTACAAAAGAAGACCCAAGCCCAAAATGCCAGACTACTCCAAAACCGGTAGTGATTATTCCCACTCCCATACCTGATCCTCCAGAAATCACAACTCCTACCGCAACATTACCACAATTGACAATAATAACACCTGGGTCTGGGTATCTATCTGTAGGTAAGCCTACGGATGTGCTAGCTCCTACTCCTGTGGTAGCTCCCACTCCTGTGGTAGCTCTCATTCCTGTGATAGCCCCTACCCCTGAAGTAGTTGTTGTGAACGGACAAACTACTACAGCAATACCAGCCCCAGCTACTCCAGCTACTCCAGCTACTCCAGCTACTCCAGCTACTCCAGCTTCTGAAGTGTTTGTCGTAGGTGGATCAACCACCACCCTCGCCCCTGGCGTAACTCTGGCGCCAGTTGTACTGGTATCTAGTGGCCAAACCATTACCCAGACACCAAGTCAGATCCCAAAGCAGGTCAAGCCCACACCCTCCTCTCCTAACAGCGGCTACCTGAGCACAAATACTTTCGCCGCCGCTCGTCCAGCTGCTACCATCGTGAACTCTACTGGCACGTACTACAAATACGAAAATGGCGCCACCGCTGTTGCAGACCAAATCACCCAGAACCAATACATAATTGTCTCTTTTCTACCCATCATTCTAGCCCTCCTATATATGATACCATTCCGTATCCTCGACTCTACAATACGCGAAAATGAGCCTTTCTACCAACTCCAGCGGCCTGGTGGAGCATTGGCCCAGAACTCACTCACTCTCGATTATAGCACATCCCTCCTTATAACCACGCCTTTCATATCCCTTTCTCGAGGGCATTTCTACGTTTTTTGTTCGTCCTTAATCAGCGTAGCAATTCTTCTTATCGCGCCACTGTCCTCTGAAGCACTCTTCGTGAGCCTCAGCGGTTCATGCGGTCCCAATCTTGCTCCTTGTCATGCAGTATGGGGTATCTATCCCCTCCTCGCCCGCCTGATCGAAGGGATACTCGTATTCATCGCTATTCTTCTGATTATCCTAATTCTGCTCAGCATTCGTCGTCGCTCTGGTGTCTTCGCTGAACCACTAAGCATTGCTGGTCTTGCTAGTTTACTCGCAAACTCACCAGTCCTCCATCGGTTACGCGAAATCGACAGTCGTGTCTCAAATAGCCAGCTTGCGAAGGTTTTGAATGGAAAACGCTATGGAATTTCGGAGTTCACAACATATGATAATAGAGCATGTTATGGTATTTTACCTTTGGATACAGATTCGGAAGCTGGCTTTGCACCGGTGGAGATTGGGAAAAAGGGACAATATCAATCCGTTCATACGACGGAGCTCCCGATGCCTCCTCACCAAAATCCAATAATGGAAAGCACAACACCGAGCGGTAAATCCGAGACATGGCACGCAGTACTCGAAAGATTGTATTATCTTTTTGTGTTGGTGCTTGTAGGGGGTTTGTTTACATTGATCGCATACTACCATTGGACGAGTGGGGAGAGTGGGTTTGAGCATTTCATGAGTTCAATGGGATTTGGTGTGAGGTTTATGATGGCTACTTTTGGCGTGCTTTTGAATGTACTTTGGAGTAATATCGATCATAGTAAGTTCTATGCTTTCCCTCTTCCCTTCTATCTGAGCCTACTACTATCAAACACCCAAAACACCAATATTTTACAAGGAGATACTAATGACAGCCTAGATCTTCGACTCCTCTCTCCCTATCACTCGCTCCTCGCCCACCCCTCCCCGGCACGCACCACTCTCCTAGCACCGCTTCACTCCTCGCCACTGACTTCTCTCCTCTCCTCCTTAAAGTCTCACCAACCATTGCTCTTTCTGGTCGCCCTAACAGCAATAACCTCCGACTTCCTCCCCATTTTCCTCGCCAATATCTCTTTCTCGCCAGCGATGACGAAAAAGGCCTACACTTACTGCACCTATATCTCCATGGCAATCCTATCTCTCATGCTTGTGAGCATCGTTTCGCTGCTTGTGGCTAGCTTACGGATAGGCATGCGGAGTGGTGGAAAGGGCAAACTGCCGCGGGAGCCGGTAACGGTTGCTGGGAAGGCGATGTTTCTTGTGCATGGCGGCTTAGTAGAGAGGTTCGAGGGGCTGAGCGTGCTGGGAACGAGAGCGAGGAATGAGGCTGTGGAAGAGTGGAACGGGAGTTATGGGATGGGCTTGGTGGAAGGTAATGCATTGGGGATTGATCATGAAAGGCGGATTAGCAGATTTTCTGGGTGATGCAAACAGCTTGATCATTACTAAATTCTGAAATGAGATTTTGAAATGGCGTTCGGTATATAGTCAATGAAAATATTCAGATAAAATTGTAGTCATTAAATTAGGCTTTGCTCTTACTGACATCTGTGTCTCACCTGAAGAAAAAAAGGCATCTGCTAAATAAAAATTGCTATAGAAGTGGGACGAACGAACGACTTACAAATAGGTCCACTACGTACGATCGAGTCACACGGAACCATCTCTGTATTTTGGGCCAACAAAACAATTTAAATATTTCTAATTCTTTTTCTTTTTCTTTTGCTTTCAACCGCATAGTACAACGAAAGAAAAGACTAGTAGAAAACAACCGTAGTAATACTCCTGGCATATCTTAATCCCGAATCATTCCACAAAATCTGCTTCCAAATTGATTCCCGTTCCGCACCGGAGAAAGAATATTTCACTTCTCGTCAACGTACTTGGTATCGGTAGCTTTACTGCTAGGAGGAAAATCGACCTCCTTGCTGGCCGTATCCCAGTTATTCAAATAGCCAACACCGGCACTCAAATAAGTAGCGAATCCTAACCATGCCAAGTATGGGGCCAAAGCCCAGCCGGCAACACCATCGACTTGTCCCCAGACATAAGTCAAGTAACCAGTAACACCAGTGAGAGCAACGATATCAATAGTAGCTTCGATTGGGCGTTTGGCAACGAAGAAGAGAGGCATCCAGATGAGGTTGAGTCCAAGTTGAATGGTGTAGAGTGTGGCACCTTGTTTGGTCAAGAGATGTTGTTCAATGGACGCAGTCGGGGCTAGACCAACGGAGTAGGCACGGTAAGCTGAATAGCCCATCAAGCCATAGAGGAGGGTCCATGCCGGGCCAAAGACCTGTGGGGGTGGGCGGTATGGGGGTTGTTTGAGTGCCATGTAGGTCTTTTGGGTGTTTGTTGCTTAAGGTGATGTTAGATGGGCGGAAGAGGGACAAAGGAGGGACGCTTACGGCGAACTGCAAATCCGACAGCAGTCCCTAGGGCTACTGGGAATAGGATAGATGCAGCTGGATTTGCGAAAATTGCTGCTGGCAGCGTGAGAGAGGGGATGAAGGTCGTCATGGTTGGGTTTCTTTCGGCAGTCGTCAGTACAAGTGTCTTGATTAATAGGTAGGGATTGAGTTGATCTGCAAGAAACCGCGGGCACTGAACTACAGTCCCGGCGTGGCATATAGTTGGATCTCATATCCCAAAGACTTCCCAAGCTTCTCGCCTTTCAGTTCTCTCTTTTGAAACTTCTCTGTCCAGAAATCATCATCTTTCGCCAACATAGCATAGCTATCACCGACTAATGACGTAGTTGTGCCCATTCAGATCAACAGCTTCATTGACTAACGGGGAACCCCTTTGGGAGGAAGGAGAAACAGTATTGACTTACTTCTCTGCTTGGTATTTGTTTTTCCGAGTTGTTTGGTTTTGACAAAGATCCTGAGGTGGGTTGTGAAGGATAGAAAGAGAGAGCGAGCGAGAGGAAGAAAGACAGGTGATTTTTGGACCACATCTGATTCCAGCTCTTAGCGCATCTTTCCCCGCCATGCGCTAGCCGTCTCCACTTTTAAGCTTCCTTCCCCTGTTGAACCTGGCCATCCACTGCACTCCAATTGCCATTCGATCATCAAGCTCATACACTATGCTGAAACCAGCCAGGTCTGTTATGGAGCCACGATCCTGCCCATAATCCAACCAATCTTGAGCTTCAGCACTGACCTTGACTTTCCCAGACTCGCAATGGCTTACTCTACACACACCCCTAGCTATCCGTCCAATGACAAGTCATCTTCAATCTCATTATCCCCCCTCGCCCCCTCAGCTCTAGCATCTCCGCAGCAATTTGATGCCTCAGGCCTCAACACTAGAGAGGCGCTTGCCCAGCCGAGCCAGCCTCATCTTGAACAGCTTCCGCTCACGTCCTCCGCCATCGATCATCTCTCCAACCTCAACTTGGCGGAGAACCAGTCTTCAACATCGCCTAGATACATCAATTGTTCGTTATACCCTTCTACCATTACTAGTACTCTACTCTATCACCTCCCCTTAGCACTTTATCAGTGGCATTGCCCCATTCATTCTTGTACCAGATCCACTGTTGATAGGCGCTGATTCTACCATTACCATGGCCCCATCCACTTTCTACCTCACTTTTCTCCCTTATTCTTCTTCTGCTTCTTTTTACCCCTGATATTGCGAACTTTGCTTTGCACTCGCATACACTTTTATCTTAATTGGAATCTCCATTCTGACAGCAATCATGGTATCAAACAGCTCCCCAAGCGTTGTCCCTCCGCCAGCGAGCCGGCAACAGCAATCAACAGATTTCATCGAGCAATCGCATCCGCAACTATATCGGCAACTACCTTCGTCAAGCGACCCATCATACTTCCTCCGCAAAGAGGTCCCTGGTCACACCAGGTAATCACCTTGCCTCGCCTCACAATCCCATAAACGCTCCCTTGTTTCAGAAGTGGCTGCACCAGTCCGGCCTACACGAAGTCAAAATCATGGACACATACAGAGAGCCACCGTTGGCGAGGTCTCCTGTGGAGAGAACAAGCTGGGGGGAACGTGACGAGGGAGTTTCAAATTATAGAGAGAGAGGTGCTGCCCGTGGAGATGATTTCTATCGTGGTCGATCGCCCGGTACGTTCTGCTTCATTGCTCTAACATTGTTGGTTCTGTCTTTAGGCGATTCATCACTCCTATCACGCTTACCACGTATTTGCAATTGAGGGTTCATGCATGGAACTGTTATAAATCATTAACATTATTCGAAAGAGTATATCTTTCATCAAGGCGCTAATATTCATCCATAGGAGCGGAGAGACGCCGACCCCGCGACAGTCGTGACCGTAGCCGATCTCCTCTTGTGGATCGGTACGAGCCTAATCGATCTACAAGAGACGACTATGACAGAGCCAGGGAACGCGATCGGGAGACCCGTCGTCGACCATCCCCAGGCCCTGCCAATATCGATCGGTATATTCCTGGTCAAGATTCGGGTAAGCCCATGATCACCATTAATCCATTGACCGACCCTGTTCAGCTCGCTTTCCAAGTCGGGTTTTCATACTTTGGAGAGTGGTGGCGTACAAATGAGAAGATTCGGGAGGAGCGCGAGTATGCAAAGAGTGGCAAGCGCCGGCCTCTTCGTGGAGCGGAAACCCAGGAGGAGCGTGACAAGGAAAAGGCCAAAATTCAAGCTGCATATGATGCATACAAGGAAGAGTTACAGGCTAGAATGGCACGAATGTTCGTTGCAGAACATAAGCAAGAGCAATGGTTCAGAGAAAGATATGTTCCGGAAATTAGAGATGGCATACATCTACAACTTAACGAATTCCGCAGAGGAAACTACGCCCAATGGGAGCAAGACCTCGAAAGTGGAACATTTGATGAATTCTCATTGGAAGGAATACCGAAGAATGAAAGTAATGGAGCTGGTGGTATTATTGAGAAAGAAGAAGGCGAAACAAGCGGAGCTAATGAAGTTCTTGGTGTTGGTGATCTGGTACCTTCCCGAGGAAGTGATATCCGAGATGAAAATGCATTTCAACCAACGCTTCTGATCAAGACAATATCGCCTACCGTCAATCGTGAAAACTTGGAAGCATTTTGTAAAGAGCACCTTGGAGAGGGTGAGGGAGGGTTCAAGTGGTTGAGTTTGAGCGACCCAAATCCAAGCAAGCGATACCACAGAATTGGTTGGGTCATGTTACATCCGGCACCTGACACCAAGTTATTCACAGAGCGACCTGATCTTAAGGACGAGGAGGGCGGACTATTGACACCCCCTGCCGTTCTGTCCACGGCCGACAAAGCACTTGAAGCGATCAATGGCAAGACCGTCAAAGACGAGGTCCGAGGTGATTTCACTTGCCATGTTGGTATTCACGTGCCACCTAGCGCACCACGCAAAAAAGCCTTGTGGGATCTGTTTTCTGCTCCTGAACGAGTTGAAAAGGATCTAAGTCTTGCCCAACGCTTAGTTCAGAAGTACGAAGAGGATTTCGGTTCCGACTTCAATGCTGTTTTGAAGATCGAGGAACGAGTGGAGGAGCTTCGCACACAAGGACGTCTTCTGCCTCCTGTAACTGCTGGTGTCACCAAGAAAGAAAAGCGCTCTCCAGGCCTTGAGCTCGATGAAACTATGGATGAGGGAGAAGAAATTGAAGAAGAGGAAGAAGAAGGTGCTGTGGATGATGAAGTTGACGACGAGGATCTTCTTGTAAAGAAGAAGCAACTTGATCTCATGGTCGAATATCTACGTCGCGTTTTCAACTTCTGCTTCTTCTGTGTGTTTGAGAGCGACTCAATTCACGAGTTAACCCGAAAATGTCCCGGAGGGCATCTTCGTCGCCCTCGTAATACTCTCGGCACAGCGGGCAAAGAAGCTGCACGCGCCAGTGCTTTGGGTGAAGTTTTTCCAGGAAAGAAGCGCACAGATCATAGTTCAGAGGAGGCCAGCATGTCTGTAGATGGAGATCGCAAGTATCAACGTAACAACAATGTTACTAAGGCAGATCAACAGCTGCAGCGAGCTTTTAACTGGGTTCGAACGTTTGAGGAGAAAATCCTTCAAATTATTGAGCCTGATTCTATTGATGTGCGAACCCTTGGTGGCGAACCTACAGAGGAGGCTTTGAAGAAGGAACTTCTCAAATACGTCAAACAGGAGGATGAGCATAAATATAGATGCCGTGTTCCTGATTGCCAGAAGCTTTTCAAGGAAGAGCACTTCTGGAAGAAGCACGTTGAGAAACGCCATCCTGAGTGGTTAGAGGCATTGAGGACAGACGTAAGTAGCTCCATCTATGCTGCGTGACATTAGCTGATAAACTTAAGTTTGATTTGGTGAATACCTATGTGATGGATCCTGCACATATCGCCCCATCACGTTCCGATGCTAACAGCAATGGTCACTTCCCTCCCGGCAACGGTCATATGCCTGCCGGTACTCCTCGAGGATTCAACCTCCAAAACATCGGAATGCCCCAAATGGCAATGGGTGGAAGCTTTGGCTTTCCTCCCTTCTTTGGTGGCCAAAACGGACAGTCTCCGCTGGTCTACTCACCCGCCAACGACCGAGGCGGTGGACCGATGCGTCGCGGT
>Ga0247734_1001115_pt1 | contig 21115 bp, 15 predicted proteins | sample UWRJL103311B2_FD_180933 | JGI IMG/M metagenome (GOLD analysis project Ga0247734, IMG submission 180933) | Plant litter microbial communities from Arlington Agricultural Research Station in Wisconsin, United States - UWRJ-L103-311B-2 | ecosystem: Environmental > Terrestrial > Plant litter >... | reverse complement strand
CATCTATACTGCGGCTTTCGCGACGAATCATCTTTTGGTCTTTATAAATTGGCTATCCAGCAAAATCTGGAAGATGGAAAATTAAGCAGTTTACATGTAGCTTATTCCCGCGAAGGCAAAAAACAGTATGTAAAAGATTTGCTGGAAAAAGATGCAGTTCTAATTGCTGATGTGTTAGCGAATGAAGGTATAATTATGCTCTGCGGATCACTTTCCATGCAAAATAATGTGGTCGAATTATTGGAAAATATCTGTCAGACCAATCTTGGTAAAAGCGTAAGTTATTACCAATCGCATGGACAGGTTTTAATGGATTGTTATTGATTTCTATATTTCGAAACATCAAAGTTCCTGGAAGTAAATACTTTACCTTCATCGGTGATCATGATACAACGGAATTTTGGAAAACGGTTAATCAGTTCTAAACCGGCTTGTTTTCCTAATACCATTAATGATGTACTAAAACCATTTGCTTTTTCTGCGCTTGGGCCAAAAACGGTTACACTGCTCAGTCCGGTTGCTGGGTATCCGGTGGCAGGATTGATGATGTGAGAATAACGCTTTCCATCAAAAACCACAAATTTCTCATAACTTCCTGAGGTCACAACAGCACCCTGCCGGAGCGGAATTACTGCAAAAATTTCACCACTATTTTTAGGATCATTAATCCCAATCATCCAGTCGCCGCCATCCGGCTGTTTTCCCCAGGTACTCATGTCACCGGAACCGTTGACAATACCGGCTTTAATACCTCTTGCCAGCATCATATCGCGACATTTATCAGCAGCATAACCTTCGCCCAATGCTCCAAAACCAATTTTCATTCCTTTGTTTTTCAGGAAAATTGTTGAGTTTTTTTTGTCCAGAATAATATTTTCATAACCCACTTTTTCAACAGATTTTTTAATGGCTTCTTCTGATGGCATGACGGTCATGGAACCATCAAATTTCCAGATTCTATCCATGGCGGCAAAGCTTATGTCAAATGCGCCGTTGGTAATTTTCGATAGCTCGAGTGCTCTTTCTGTCAACGCAAAAACTTCTGCATCAACCTGAACAGGATGGACTCCGGCATTAGCATTTACCTGTGAAATTTGTGAGGCAGGTTTCCAGTCAGAGATCAGATTTTCAATACGGGAAATTTCAGAAATAACCGTATCAATATTCATTTCAGCGGTTATAGAATCCTTTGCAACGATTGTAATATCGAAGCGGCCGCCCATTAACATAGTGGTTCTTTTTCGCAAAACCTGGGATTGGGAATTCAGACTGGAAAAGATCAGGATTATAGTAAGGATTATTTTCATTGATATTTTTTCAACCTGTTTAACAAAAAAGCCGAAAGAGAAAAATCCCTTCCGGCCAATAAAATACGTAAATATTTACTTAAAACTTGTAAGACAATGTCGCAGCAAACATGCGCGGCGGAATTGGATTGATACTGTATCGGTCATGCACAACATAGTTCAGCGTGTTGAAAATGTTGGAAACCTTAGCGAGCAATGAGAAGTGGCGGAAGTTATAACCAGCTGATAAATCGACCGTTGCAAATCCCGTCAATGGAACCTGCGCATTGTAAGACGACAGAGCCGCAGTCGTATTGTTCAATCCGCCATTCAGACCAACCACGTTATTATTACCACCTTTTCTTTCACCAGTATAAAAAGCAGAAGCACCCAGTTTCAAACCTTTTACAGCTCCTTTGTCAAAAGTGTAAAAGATAGAACCGTTGGCAGTATGGGCAGGATTATTGATCAATCTTTCTCCTTCAACCTGCGAACCCACCAGCCCGGTTGTGTTGGTATAACGCATATAGTTATATCCATAACCAGCAAGAAAATAGAAATTCTTCGAAAGTGTTGCGTTGACATCAACCTCCAAACCATCGCTGGTCGTCTCACCGCTTAACTGTTTGATATTGGCATTCGTATTTGGGTTGCCGTTTTGATCAGTCAAAGCAGTTTGGGCGAAATTACTGTTCTGGATACGGTAAATGCTTAAATTACCGGTTAAACGTCCATTTAAAAACTCATTTTTTACACCCAGTTCATACTGGTTGATAATCGATGGTTTCAGATTGTTCAGGAAAATATCAGTACCAGAATTAATGGTAAAGTTGTTGGTATAACTTGCATAGATCGAACTTGTCTGGATCGGCTGATAGATCAGCGCTAATTTAGGTGAGAACGCATCATCCGATTTGTTTGGAGCTGTTCCTCTTCTTTCCAGCTGTTTTTCGTAATTGAAAATGGTTGTCTGGAATGCTTTCTGGTAGGAATAACGCAAACCGGCAAGCACCTTAAATTTGCTGGTGATGCTTATCAAATCCTGTACGTATATCCCATAGCGGTTTTGAGGTGTAGTAGTCAACGCAGTATCGGCAATGGATGGAATATCTGTGCGAACATCAAAAGTAGCAGGGTTATAAATATTGATCTTGTCATAAGCAGTTCCCACCACGCCTGCTGCCGAAGTATATCTGAATGTATTACTCTCAGCTACGATACGCGTAAAATCTGTTCCGAAAAGCAACTGATGCTGAATACTTGCGGTTTTAAAATTACCGTTCAGGTTCAATTGTCCTGTATAATTTCTTTCTCCTGATTTAACCGCACTTAATGTTCTGGTCCAGTCACCATTAGCGGCAATGGTCATAGGGACACCTGTACTAAAACCATTTACTTTCGTATCCTGAACCGATCCAATAGCAGTTAGTTTCCATCGATCATTAAATCTGTGATTAATAGTCAAGAATCCAGATTTCTGGTCTGTATTATTGTAAGCCCATCTTGGATACAAAAAACGATTACGCGGCGCATCCGGCACTTCGGTTACAGTAATACGATTGTTAGGAATTCCTACACCTGCATCCGGTACCAGGTCAGATTTAAGATAATCAACTTGTACCAGAACATCCGTTTTTTGTCCGATTTTGTAAAGCAATGAAGGAGCAACATAAGTACGGTTTGTTTTCACCACATCACGGAAACTTTTAGCATCTTCATGCGTACCAATTACCCGAAAAGCAAGATTTTTGGTAATCGGACCATAAACATCTATGGTTGGTTTGTACTGACCATAACTTCCAACCATCATCGAAACTTGTCCTCCCCAGTTGAATACCGGCTTCTTAGTAACCATGTTAATGATCACACCGCCAGATACATTACCATATAATAAAGCAGAACTTCCTTTCAATACCTCAATCGCTTCAAGTGTACTTGCATCCGGGAATCCCTGGGTATTAGAAATTACACCATTTTTAAAAATACTTCCACCCGAACCGGCGATACCGATGCTGTAACCACGTGCAGAAAAAGTTTCAGCCACACCACCACGGTTTTGGGTTAATGAAACACCGCTGACATTTTTCACAACATCACCCAAGCGAACCGCCTGTTGATCCGCAATAATTTTATTAGAAATCACGCCCATGCTTTGCGGAAGATCCAGCGGCCTGATATCCGCTTTGCCTAAGGAAACCGGTTTATTCACACTGTTTCCACCAACAATAATCACTTCGTTTAACTGAGAAGCACTTTCGGTTAACGTGAAATCCTGGCGATTTTGCTGACGGGCTGTTACAGTTACCTGTTGTTCCTGCGTTTGCAAACCAACGAACGACACCTTCAAAATATGGTTACCAGGTTTGATATCGGTAAGCAAATAGTTGCCTTCCTCATCAGTTGTCGTACCTTTTGCGGAACGGTTCAAGCCAACACTTACATAAGGAGCAGGTTTGCCGTCACTGGTTTTAACGCTGCCTTTAATACTGCCATTTCCCGACTGGGCATTTGCAGTCTGTATAAACAAGCTGGTTAGAAAAAGAAAAATTATGTAAAAACGAGTCATATTATATTTATTTGGAATAATTATAAAAAACAAAAGTAATAACTTCCTTAAAATTTCATATAGTTATTGATACTTATTTTAAATAAAACTTATAACGTTTATTAATATGCGTTCAGATTATTATTATACAAATGACTGATTATAAACACTTTATTTATTAATACAATAAATAAATTTTAGGAAATGCTGTAATTAGCAATGTGCATTATGTAACCGATTTATTATTATAGTTATATTATCTATTCGTTTGTCTTATTGCTATTACAAATAGATTTTATCATGACAATTCACGAACAATTACCAATTAATGAATACACACAAAAACATTTCAACAGCAGAATGAAATGCCCTGCGAAATGAATGGAAGGAAAGGAGTTAATGCAGCATTGAATGTTGTGGAGGATTTTTAAAAAATAGCCATTTCTGCCAATAATTAATTAATATCAACTGTTTTGTAAGTGGCCATCTTTAAAAGATCCTATTTGAATTGGGAAGACTAAACCTGATGAGAAGTACTTATTACATCTCAATGAATATTTACAAAGAGATGACAAAAATAATTTATATAATAACTATTGAGAAATAGTATAAAAAATAGATTAGCGGGATATCCATTTGCTCACCATAAAAGAAAATGAAAGTTTATGGTTTCTAAGAACTTTTGTTGAACACAGTAATTACTCAACAATTGTCGGTAATTGCCTACACCAAGATTCAGTTTAACTTTAAAAAATTTAATACAGCTCAGAACTCAAAAAGCCTCAATCAATCCTCCGTCATGATCAGCCCGGTTTAGTTTTTCCCAACTTGCAATGTCGGCCTGAGGGAAAACATTGCTGCAATCTTCCGGGCCTTCATCACCTTCGAGCTCTACAAAGGCTTCCATACTTTCTATATATTTTCCTTCGCGGCTGAAACCATTTTTGTCCGTAAATATAACCAGTGACTGATCAGTGGGATAGGTTGAATTTTCCATGATTTTATTATTTAATGTGACTAAAAGCAATAAAAAAATCACACCAGGTGCACTTAACCGAAGTCATGTCCAATAAATAAAATCAGGAACCTGCTTACTATTTTAAACCTTAATTTTTACAGATGATTTATAAGATTTTTTTACACTTCTTGCCAATTTCAACCAATCAGTAGATTTATCAACTGTCAGGAATGGTTTCTTGTTATAAATTTCCTGGTACTTCGCTTGTTTAAACAACCGGTAGAATAATTTGCGGTACCATTCATTGTAATATCTTTCCTTATAAACAGCACAAGAAAACAGGTTTGTCATATCCAGACTATTACTTCTGTATAGCTGCTGGTGTTTGTTGTAAATATACAGCAGTGAATCATGCCTGAAATTATACAGTTTATCACAATCCGTTATAGAATTTTTCTCATTCCTCTTTCTGTAATAATACAGCACTTTCGGGATTTTATAGACTCCACTGAATTGCTGCAAAAGTCTTATCCATAATTCCCAATCTTCTGCACATCTCAGCTCAGTATCATATTGACCTATTTGCTGAAAAACGCTTGAACGGATCATGGCAAAAACAGGAATAGAATTAAACAACAAGATGGTGCTTTCTGAAAAAGGTTTCAGCTTCCATAATCCACTTTTATTTTCAAATAATTCGACATCACAATAGACAATATTCAGTGATGGATCATTTTCATAAACATTACAGCAGGTTTCTATATAATCTTTGTGAAGTATATCGTCACCATCTAAAAAAACCAGAAAATCACCATTAGAATAATTAAATCCTGTATTACGTGCCGCAGCCGGTCCCTGGTTACTCTGTCTTACAACTTTTACGTTCTCACAATTTTTTACATTCCCGACAATAAACTCGTAGGAATTGTCCGTTGAACCATCATCTACCACGATGACTTCAATGTGGGGATAACCTTGATTCAGTGCAGAGTCAATGGATTCAAGAATGACATTTTTATTATTATAACACGGTATAATAATGCTGATTAGGGGATAAGACATAATTGATAGTAAAGATTTTAAATGCTGTATATGACTTTATTTACCGTGTTATTAAATTTTACGATTGATACTTTGGTAACCCTAATAATTTCAGGAATTTATAAGGTTTGGATCGTCTCAATGCCTCTACGTTATCTTTCAAATCCAGATAACTTTCGTAATCAGTTTCAAAAAATGAAAAATCATTTTTCAATAAATTCATTTTTTCTTCCCGCATAATCAGCCGGTTTTTGGGAAGGCAGCTAATGCCATCGGTATTGAAGATGGCTACTGTTACAGGTATATGCTGATAGGTGGCTTTAAACAAGCCAATAGCCCGGATAAAGAAAGCCCAGTCTGCACAAATGATCATGTTCTCATCATACAAACCGACGTCATCAAACAGACTTCTTTTGATAAAAGAAGCTGGATGACCCAACGATTTTTGAATAAAGTAGCTGAATGTCAGCTTCTCCGGGTACAAATGATCTTCATATTTTTCTTTATGTATAATTCTCAGATCGCCATATATAATATCAACCGAATGAAGGCGGGGAACTACGTTACCAAGCGTGTTTTTATCCAGCAGGACATCTCCGCTGTTTAAAAAAAGCACATAGGTCGATTTCGCCATTGCAATTCCTTTGTTCATCGCATGATATATTCCACTGTCCGGCTCACTGACCCAATCAGACAAAGCTGCCGCATTCTGACTGATAATCTCAATGCTTCCGTCCGTAGATCCTCCGTCAATAACGATGTATTCAAATTCCTTGTAAGTTTGGCTAAGCACGGAAGTAATGGTTTTTTCAAGACCATTCCGGTTATTCAGGTTGACAGTAATGATGGTTAGTTTCATTTTTACCAGACGTATTCGGCGCTAACCAACTTATTATTAATTACTGAACTTTCCTTTAAAGCAGGATAGGGCTCATAAATGTAATCGGCTGAATCAAAATGCTCCGATGCAAAAACCATCAGTATCGCATCCGGACTAAAATCATACATTACATGCCAGTCAGCAGGGTTTAGTATCAGGCATTTGTCGGGACTATTCAATTCAAAACATTCCGTTTTTTTACCATCATGATTCGAAATTGTACATCTGCCTTGCACACAAATAGCAGCTTGTACGGTTTTGCGATGGCGGTGGCCTCCACGCTCGGAATCATCCACTCCATAGATATAGAATATGCGCTTGATCTCAAACGGTATAACACGCTCAATAACAGTCAGATTTCCTCTGCTGTCTGTAAATGTTTTGAGACTTATCTGATAGGCCATGTTAGCGTTTTATAAAATAAGATTGATGATAATAATTCCGGAAATGACCCTTCATATACAACTGATATATACGTATGGGCGAATAGAATACTTTTTTTACGGGCAAGGATTCCTGGTAAGCTACACGTCCCTGTTCCTCCTGCGTACGTTGTTTCAGAAAGCTGCCAATCTGCTGCAAGATGTTGATATAGGATCCGTAGATCAATGTCAGCAGGTTTTCGTTCAACTGATAAGGACCGGCCGGCATAAAAACATTGGTCTTATAACAGCGGAAACAATGAAAATGAAAAAAGACAACATCAAATGTTTTACCAGTCGTTATTTCGGTTCCTGTCAAATGATTTCCGTGCTGTTGAAAAGTATACTGCTGCATATTCCACGGTGCCACGCCACCGCCCAAATGCTGCAATTCATGAATTCCTTCGAACCGCGTGCTCCATTCATCCAGATATTTCTGATCTCCGAATTTGTTATCTTCAACACGGTTGTAGCACCATTCCAGACAAGCCTGCTTCCACCAATCCAATACTTCTCTCCCCCGCTTGTCGTTTTTTATACAAATAAACTGTACACAATATTTTCCGCTGTTTTTAGTCTGGTCATATTCCGGCGTATATCTGTGTTCGGTAATCAGTACCGAATCGTCCGCCATTTCTTCCAATAACACCGCAGGATTTGAAAAGAACAGAAGATCCGCATCAAGATAGGTACAGGAAGGAAGGCTGTATTTACTAATACAATAATCCAAGCTTGCCGGTGTACATGTCCAGCAATATTCGGTAGCAGTACGAGTTGGCTTGACACGCAGCAAGTCATCATCCTCAAATTCATGCAATGAAATAATCGTTGCTTTTCCAAGATGCAATGCACTGAGCGTATTGTAACAGCTTTGGTCAAAAGCCAGGATATACAGATGGAAATCAGGACAGTGCTTTTCCAGCGAAAAGTACATGGCCAGTCCGCGGGTCAGGTATGTCGAATTAAAAAGGGTACAAAAGTTTATCATAGCTTCCTCTTTAAAAAAAATCCTTCGTCTTTAGCTTGTGGTTTTCCATCAATATAAAGTATCGCCTCACCTTCCACGTAGGAAGAAAACTCAGCGATCAAAGTATAGTTATCGAAATGCGCAAGAACCTTTTCTTTATTGAAAAACCAAGATGGATACGATGCCTCATAAATCGACGGATTGACCCGCTGAATAGTAAGACGGTCATCTCCATTATCTATAAAAGAAGTACGGTCGAAAATAATGTAGGCAGGCGCTATTTTTGCCAACGAGGAAAGAAATGCATGAGGTTTCTCCATATATTGGATAACACTCGAGAGTAATATAACATCTGCCTGACAGACATTTAAACTCTCCTCCAGTGTATAATAAAACCTCAGAACATCATCTTCAAAATTGGCTTTGCCCCAGCTTACATAATTTTTCTGCTCGACTATATGCCAGCTGATTTTGGCAAGAGGCGCTAAAAAATCCCGGATCTGAAACCAGGTACTTCCCAGTGATCCTCCAAAATCAATAACATGCAGCCTATTATTTCGGGTGGCCGCAATATGAAGTAAACACGATATTAACGGATATGGATATTCTTTATGTGAAAACAAAACTGAATCCCGTTCATATACTGCTTCGCCAGACCTGATTTTTTGTAAGGATTGCCGGGTTTTTTCAAGAATATTATCCTGTTCGTAACCGCCCACCTGTGCCCGTGCAGCCTCCCATGTTGGATAATCACCAAACCAGCCATAAGCAGGTTTAGGATTGGAGCCAACTCCAATCTTATAGAGTAATTTTTTAAAGTATAAGTTTTTCAATAGACGTTCCATTTCATTTTCATCAAATACCATGTTTTAGAAAACATGACGTACCCCACACTACACCCAATGAATAAATCCAAAAGTGACTGTTACGGACGCAAAAAAATTTCAACTTAACGACAGGCAATACTTAGAACAATTCAGGAAAACCAATAGCCAGAGCATATTCATTCCGTGACGTATCCCGCACGCTGTTTCATTAATATCGTGATTTTATGCGCCAATAAATTAGATTTTTGTTTTAGAAAAATCTGAAAATTTGTGATCAGGATTCAGCTTCCATTAATCAACTTTAACCGGCGTAAATTAGCAGTTCCAGTATCTACAGAAATTGAGATCAGATATGCTGAGATATCTGGGGGGAGATGAAATTGAAGTATATGGTATCCGCTTTTAAACTTCATGTCTAACCCGCGGCGGGTAGCCTTTACAACCAGGCCATGGTATTTTTTGGCAAAGTAATTTAACAGAAACATGGATGATATATCAAAATTGTTAGGGGTAATGCAATTCGCATTTGTAATTATTAAGTAAGATAACTGAAATCTTTTTATCTCTAAAAAAAAATTGCACGCGTCACAATTTAGAAATTCATCTTTGCATCTAATATTTTTTTGTAACCGGTTTTACTTTGGCCGTTTACTAAAAAGTTAACTTTGGTTACATATTTATTTTTCATGATACTGTCTTTAATTTTCACTAAAATCCAAGCTAAAAAAACTGGCAGATATTATTTTATTCAAGAAATAAAACTATCTTAAATTATAATTAGTATTTATACAAGTTGTTTATTATAAGACGATTACTTATTCGTAAATCATTTACTCGGCCTGCTTATCCGGTTAAAAGTACAACTTTCATAAATTGGTAAAACTAAAAAAAGTGACACTGCGATCCTGCCGTAGTTAGATTTGAACCCATCATATTTACAGGTTTGCTGATGGGTGACAATTAGAAAATTTCAGGCATTTACAGCACTAAAAAAAATTGAACTCTTGAGATTAAAATTTTTTTAATCTCAAGAAATTCTTTGAGAAAATACAAAAAAACAGGGCGTCGTCAAACAAATTTGACAGAGCCCTGTTTAACCCCGGATAATCTTAAATAATTTGATGAATGTGATTAAAAGCTACTGATTTTTTGTAATTGCATTGTGTTTAACTAACCAATCAGTAAAGATGTAATAAGTACTGAATTGCATTAGCATGAAAGGCAAATACCGGTTGGTTTTAATAGCGGCCCGGACATAATTTCTGAAGTTTTTTATATGGAAAATATGTGCCCAGATTTCACTCAAAGTGGAATACGGTTTAACGGCAACGTTTACGTTATTCTGGAAATGGCAATCGAAGTTACCGAGAGAGTGAAGGCACTCAATGAATTACAAAAAGCAAACAGCTTTACCGCAACTTGGCCAAAGAACTTGAAACAAGAGTCGTAACCCGGACCAATGAATAAAATCTCGCAAACAGGGAATTGCTAAGTTCCAATCAAAGTCCTGAACAGTTAGCGTATGCAGCAAGTCACGATTTACAGGAACCGCTGAGCAAAGTAGTATCATTTGGTACGCGCCTGACATTGCTTTACAATAACCAATTGGATGATGAAGGTAAATATTTGTTAGCCTAATGCAGGACTCAGAAGAGCTGATGGCATTGATGATTTCTGATTTATTAACTTTTTCCCGACTTCAGGTGAAACGTAAGATATTCGCTGTTTATTCAATTTAGTCAGTAATGCTTTGAAATATCAACCAGCAGGACAAATTCCTTATATCACTATTTCAACTGCATCCGCAGACCAATTCGATGGATTGCTGACTGCAGAAAGTGAAATAAGTAACGGATCCAGTTTTACAGCGTACCTACCGGTACCAGTGACAACCAGCACATGAGCCCCCGACTAGTCGAGCTGGTCGCCCTGTGCTAATCTGGTTTTCTCTGATATTGTTTTAATCATCTCGTCCAGTTCACTAGAAGCAACCATCAGATAATCAAGTAGTGTTTCCCTTTCATCAGCATATATCTCCCAGCTTTTCAGCATGGGGACAATGCCCATAATACGTGCCAGGGGAGCCCTGACTACATGCGACTGTATCCAGGCAATTTCACGGAACTTGATGTTTTGCTGTTCGATTTTCATGATGTGATTATAGCTTTCAGTCATATCATTGGCTATGATAATTTTACCATATATCCCCTTATAACGGATCAGATTACTTTGGATGTTGACCTGAATAAGGTCACCATTCTTTTTTTTATGCCTGAAAATTCCCTGATGACTTAAACTTTGCTGCGAAGTATTTTTCATCGCTAATATATGTCTCACTTTCTCTATATCCTCTTGCTCCCTGATATCCATGATAGTCATCGCCAAAAACTCCTGGCGACTATACCCGTAATTTTTTATCGCAGCCTCATTGACATCAAGAAAGGCCAGGGTCTTTATATCAAAAACCCACATAGGCAAAGGGCTTAGCTGAAAAAGGGAACTATAATTTTTTTCCGACTCGGCTAAAGCCGTAATGTTTTTTTTTCGTTCAGTTATATCCTTAAAATAGACCGAGAGTCCATTGGAGGAAGGATAGGCACTGATATCATACCATTTTTTTAGTGGTGGATAATAGTCTTCAAAATGTAAGGCTTTATTTGTTTTGACAGCCTGGTGGTATTTTAAGTAAGATTTTGATCCGGTGGATTCGGCGAAAATATCCCATAAATTAAACCCTATGATTTGCTGCCTTGTTTTTTGTAATACTTTTTCAGCTTTATTGTTCCAGTAATTGACTGTCCAGTTTTTATCTACAGCAAAAAAGGCATCCCCAATACTTTCCAAAATCAGATTCTTTTCGAAAAGTGCTTCCTCGGCTGCGAGCTCCGCTGTTTTCCGGACATTTATATCCTGAAAACTGCCCCTGATTCTTACACATTTTTTGTTTTCAAATTCGGGTTCACCAATTAATCGTACCCATTTTACATTACTTTTTGCGGTTACAATCTGTAATTCTATATCAAAAGGAACACCTTTTTCAATTGCAAGTGTTATTTTCCTGGTTATCAGCTCCCTGTCCGATTCTTCCTTGTAAAAGTTAAGTCCTTTTCGTAAGTCCGGTTCATATCCAGGATCTACTTCATGAATTTCCCTGGTAACAGCAGACCAGTAAACTGATGATTTAACCAGGTCTACGACCCATCCGCCTATACCTGCCATTCGGGTTACTTTATCAAGCAAACCTTCCAGTTCCTTTTTATCCGTTATATTTTTGGCAACGGTAAATATGAGGCCATCCCGGGATGCAGGGGTCGATGTCCAGGCAAGCCATTTGGTCTGTCCGGACCTTGTGATACACCTGGTTTCAAAATAAAAGGTTTTATCTCCTTTATTTTTGCTATCAAGCTCGGTCATAATCCTGACCTGATCGTCGGGATGAATAAATTTGATAATCGGTCTGGTTAGTAATTCCTCTTTACTATACTCCAGTAAGTCAGACATTGCCGGGTTAATCTTTTTGAAATATCCATCTACACCCACCGTGCAGATAATATCCGGAGCAAGGTTAAATATATGGTTATATTCTTTTTCCAGCTTTCTGCTTTCTGTAATGTCCCTTTCTACGGATATCCAATGGGTATAATAGCCACTTTCATCAGCCACTGGAGTAACTGTCAGGTTAATCCAAAATTCTTCTCCACTTTTTTTATAATTAATCACAGTGATCTCGCAGGATTGCCAATTACTAAGTGCCTTATTCAATCTGTTCAATTCGTTTCTGTCTGTTTTAGGCCCTTGTAATAACCTGGGCGACTTACCAATTACTTCTTCTGACGAATAGCCGGTCATTTTAGTAAAAGCCTCATTCACATACAGAATACGTGGGCCAGGTTCATTTTGAAATTCTGCTTCCGTGATTAAAATAGCGTCATTAGTATGAGTAATGACGGATTCAAGTAGTCTCAACCGGATTTCTTCAAGTCCCGATTGTTCCTCGGCAAGTTTTCTTTTCGTAATATCCGAACGGATTGCGACGTATTTGTAAGGCTGTCCCAGTTCATCCAGGAAAGGAACAATAGTTGTATCAACCCAGTAATAGCTGCCATCTTTTGCTTTATTCTTCAACTCGCCTTTCCAGGTATTTCCACCGGAAATGGTATTCCAAAGATCCTGAATGAACGCTTTTTTATGAAAAGAAGAATTAATGATCCGGTGATCCTTTCCAATAAGTTCGCTTCTTTCGTATTTGGATATACGACAAAAATTATCGTTAACATGTTTAATGATTCCAGTGTGATCTGTTACCGCAACAATGGCAGATTCATCTAATGCAAATTTATAAGCGTATAGTTCGTTATTTGCCTCTAACAGCATTTTAACATTTTTTTTCTTCTCAGTAACATCCAGGTAACGGCATACAATGGCTTTTACGTCCTTATCACCAAGCAAATTCGTCAAAGTGCATTCCATCCAAATGAAATTTTCATCTTTCTGTTTAAACCGAAAAACACATGAAACAGGCGATTCGGGATGTTTTAATGCTTCCTGGAATGATTCATTGACAAGCGCTGTATCTTCAGGGTGAATAAGATCACTCATCGATATTTTCAAAAGGTCAGTACTGCTCCAACCCATTATTCGTTCAGCAGATGGCGCTCTGTAAGTGACTTCTAAGGATTCATTAAGCAGGGATAATCCTTCGTAGCTGGACTCCATCAGTTTCTTAAAACGAATATCTTCGTCCAAAGGCATTAGTGTTTGTACATCCATCAATTGATCAGGATTTTTATAACCGCGTATACTAGAATAGCCACGTTCATAAATTTTAAGATATATCGTTGAGTCTTGATTGGTTTAAATTATAAATAAATAAAATGCAATCAAATTGATTTGGATAAAAGGTTTACATTAAAAAATATAAGAGCACTTTCCGGGCAGTATTTTTTATTACTGAATTGGATTATGGTTACCGGGATAATTACCTCCGATCAATTAAAGCTGCCAGAAATTAACACAAATAGTTGATCCATCTGTTTAAAACTGACTACCATCCTTATTTGACTAAAAATTGATACGTTCCCAATGGTGCAGTTCGTGGATGCGTTTCAGTTTTCCCGGATTTGGAAATTGCTGAAACAAAGTATTCTATAGTCGTCCCGGATTTCTGCGCAGGAATTTGTGCTGAAAAGTGGTTTATGTCATCCTCTTGTTCAAGCATGATAGTATTCCAGGTTTTTGCTCCTGCAATCCGCCAGACCAACTTTGTCTTATTTTTTTCAAGACCTCTACCGCTATAATCAATAATGGTTGTATAAACTTTCGCAGCATGTTGGGCATCAATCTGATAATCAATCCTTTTTGTACTTATAAACAGCATTTCCGGATCCCAGACAGCCCGTGTCCTGCAATGCAAAGCATCACCAAAATTCCAGCCATAAGTTCTGTAATGTTCTTTTACTTTTTGATCCACATACGGCTCATCTGCCAATGAATATTCAAAACCTTTTACCACGTATCCCGGCATCACTTCCCGCCATTTTTGCAAGGCCAGGCTGTCTTCCTTTATTTGGAAGAGCGGAACGTAAATTGTTTTGTTGATAATGATAGAATTGGTGTAAGCTGCGAGCGCTTGTTCTTTGTATCGCTGCGTTTTTATTCTCAATATCTCGTATGGACGGCCATAAACAGATGTCAGTTTTGAAAGTTCATTTTTGACAATATTCTCATAAACAGGATAAAGTTCATGATCAGCTGGCGGTTCGGTTACGAGAATACGTTCTTCGTCCAATATTTTTAATAAACAATCGATATGCTGAATTCCATTTTTTTCAAAATTGGAAATAATATTGTAAGAATTGAAACCCGCTAAATTTTTATTCAGCTGTAAAAACTGGTCCGGTTCAACTCCGTAAAACTTATTTTCATTTAATAAAACGCATGTTGAAAAAGCAGTACCCAAACCATCTGTCAGTACGTTACCGCCAGTGTTTACAAAAGGCAGATTCAATATTTCAAGGCTTAATCCTTTACCAATAGGAACAGTTGCATTATCATCAGTTTCGGTTTTAATTATTTTATTATCTGCCGTTTTATAAATAAAATGAAGAGAATCGTCACACCATATATTTGTAACCGGTGTTGCATAAATGTATTTTCCATCAGCCAGTTTCATTTTTCCCTCAGGAGTAAATACAGCGCCTGGTCCCCAATCCCGAACCCACCAGGAATCTATACCTTTCGGAGCTTGAACAAAGGTATTTTTGGACGAATCAATTCCCCATTTGGTATACCATTTTATTGCTTCTGCTTTGGCAGAATCATTTTCAATCAGTGTAAATAAATGATTGTCTTTGGCCAGTTCTATAACCAGTTTATATGGAACGCATAATGGCCAGGTGATCATCGTTCCTAATGCCGGCTCCCACTCAGCGGCAGTTCTGTTGTTATTTCCCTGGGTATAAAAATTCGTTTCTGTTTGAGCGTTTGTTTTAAGCGCAATCAGTAAAATTAATACACTTAGAAATGTTTTCATTGTAATTTTATGTTTAAAACTACTTCTTCGCTGCTAAAAGCTTTTTAATAAACCCATCTATCTGACCGTCTTCAATCCATCTCAAAACTGCCACGATGTCATTTTCAGGATCTACGTAAATGATGTTAGTCCCGTTTCCTATATGAGCAAATGCCTTTTCCGGCGCACTCGGATATAATTTTTTATTTGTGTTCAGAAACCAGTTCATAAATCCGTAGGTTGGTTCCGGAGCCGATGGTGTTTGCGCCCATTTGTTCCATTGTTCTGAAACCAGCTGGCGGTCTTTCCATTTGCCGTTTCGCAAAGTGAGGTAACCAAAGCGCGCCATATCGTACGCATGCAAATAGACACCTCCTCCCCAATGACCGCCTCCGGAAACTGATTGCACTGCTTTCCCGTCCAGCACGATCCAGGAATTTTCATAGCCATACCAACGCCAGGTATTTGAAGCACCAATCGGATCCATAATATTTTCTTTCAAAACTTCCGGAAGTGGTTTCCGCCAAACGTTCAGTGCTGCCAGTGCAAGTGCGTTTACGCGTGTATCGTTGTATTCGTAGACAGTTCCCGGCTTGTTCCTCTTGGTCAGCCAATCCTTGTATTCCTTACCGGGCCGGTCTGCCCAATCGGGCTTGCCCCAAAGCGTACCTTCCCAATCACTATTTTGCTGAAGCATTTGCCTCCAGGTAATTTCTTTATTATGCGGCGTGGAGAATAGATCCAGAAAATCGGATTTCTTCTCAAATTCATCTGCCTTGTTGCTAATTCGTGCGGGATAATAAAGCAAAACAGGAGGTACATATTTATAAACCTGATCATCAATATCAGCAATCAGACCGCGGTCATAAGCCAGTCCGACTACACTGGACAGCAGACTCTTACTAACGCTGTTGACAATATCCGTCCGGAACAATTCGCCCCATTCAGCAATAACGTAGCCATTTTTGATAATAATACCGGTTTGGCCGCCCCGTTCTGCCAATGGCCCGATTGCGTCTCCGAAAGGTTCTCTTCCGAAAGTCCGGTAATGGTTTAATTTCAAATCCCGTGGAGCATTTACCTCGTTGGTAACGGCAAAATCAATAGCAGCTTTTAATAAAACCGAATCCATTCCGACCTCATCGGGCCTTTTCTTTTTCCATTCCTTTTCAGGATAATAGACCGGGACAGACTTGGAAATAGTTTTGGCTTTTTGAGCAAAGCCAGAAAAGACGTTAAGGAGTATGAGTGCTGTAAATAAAAAGTTTTTCATTTATTTTTAATGTTAGCTTTCAGTTGATTGCTTTTAAATCCATGAAACTATTAATGATTTAATTAGTTTCAGGCTATCTTCGTTTACTTACTTCCCGATATTCCCAATGATTCTCAGCCAACATCGAGCGACAATCAGAGCCAAATGTCATTGCTAATTGCTAACAGCTACCCATCACAAATAAATACCGGCAACCAAAAAAACAGCACAAAGCAAAAACAACACAATCAGCAATGGCATAATAAAGCGAATCCACACTTTGACACTTACATTAACTAAAGCCAGTGATGGCAGCAGCAGGCTGGTTGGCGACACAAAAAACATTAGGTTCATCCCATACAAATAGGAATTAACTATTTCATTTCCCGGAATATTGACCATGATTGCCAGTGTTCCAATTATGGGCATCGTAAGCACAGCCATGCCGGATGTGGACGTAATGAAAAGCGAGAAGAAAATAAAGAATACAAAAAGCAACAGAATAAAAATGACCGGTGGCACATGGGCAACAAGGTTTCCGGTATAATATAATATGGAATCGCTTACATGGCCATCGTTTAAAATAATAGTAACTCCTCTGGCAACACCAATTATAAAAGCAACTGAAAGCAAATTTTCTGCACCTTTAATAAATGTGCTGATGAACGTACTTTCCTTCATCCTTACAACTAATCCTGTCAATATAGATGCTCCCAACAGAAGTGCTGACATTTCCAAAGTCCACCATTGCAGAAATATGGTACCTCCGATCAGGATTATAAATGTTCCCAGAAAAAGTAAAAGAAGAATTTTCGTTTGTAAGGTCAGCTTTTCCGGTTCGGTGTGGTTATTAATATTTACCTCATAAGGAGATTTTACCAATCCGTCAATTTTGTACACCAACGAAGCAGTCGGATCTTTTTTCACTTTGGCCGCATATCGTAAAACAAACCAGATAAACAATGCAGTGGTAATGGCAAGAAGAATAAGACGTTCATAAATACCATCTTTCCAACTAATACCTGCGGCATTGGAGGCAATGATTGTGGAAAACGGATTGGAAAAAGCGGCAATACCACCTACGGAAGTACCACCAAAAATAATGGCAAACGGAACGAGCAGATCATAACCGGCGGCAAGAAAAAGTGGTACGAGAATCGGGTAAAATACCAGCGCTTCTTCTTCCATACCATACGATGCCCTGCAAAAAGAAAAGATAAAAATGAGCACAATTATCAAAAATGGCTCTTTTCCCTGCATGGAATACGAAAGCGATGTAATTCCCTTTTCAATGGCTTTTGTCTCAATGAAAACATAAATAAAACCTCCCGTGACGAGGATGAATAGAATGATGTCAATGCTATCGTAAATTCCTTTTAATGGAGCCTGAATGACATTAAAAAATCCTTGTGGACTGCGTTCCTGGTTTTTATAAGTCCCCGGAACAGACACAGGTTTTAAAATTTCGCCCTGAATAAATTTGTCTATTGATATGTGTAGGCCAAGCTGGTTTAATGTTTTTTGTGTGAACGGCAGTAGTGTATCACCTCCTGGTTTTGTCATCGAAAACATTTTTTTGTCCACAACCGAAAGCTTACTGTAATTCCCGGCAGGAAGAAGCCAGGTGCTGATAGCAGCAAATACAATGGCAATCATCAGGATGGTAAGCGGATGCGGCAATGATTTTACTTTGAACATTTGACAGGATTGGCGATCTGTGTTTATTTTATTAATTCTGTATTTTAAAACTATTAAAAATCACCTGAATCCACATCCTGGATAAATTTGATAACACCTGTCATAAATACCTTTTGATCATCCCACATTGCTAAGTGACTTCCGTTCGGACAATATAAATAGCGACCTTTTTGCACCATCTTGCTTTGTTCCTCCATTGCTTTGGGATCCATTGTGTCGTGTTTTGCTCCGATCATCAATGTTGGTTTTGCAATTTCCTTTAACCTGTTTTTGATATCCCATTTGGCAAGTCGACCGCTAATTCCAAACTCACTTGGGCCTTGCATCATGGTATAAATTTCTCCGTTTCCATGTTTCATGGAACGGTTGAAACCATCCGGCCATTCTTTTAACCGGCATAAATGTTCCTTATAAAAATTGGGAATGAGCAATTCCATGTATCTCGGATTGGCAAAGTCTCTTTTTGCTTCCAATGCTCTAATTTCGGCAAGTACTTCGGGTTTCATCTGTTTAGCCAAAACTTCATCCGCATATTTCCCATACTCCGGCGCACTGGCTACCATATTGGCAACCAATAAACCTTTCAGGTTTTTCTGGTATTTCAATGCATATTCCATTCCCAGAATACCGCCCCAGGAATTACCAAGCACATAAAAATTGGTACTGTCTGCACCAATAGCCTGGCGAACCTGTTCTACTTCTTCAACAAAACGATCGGTTGTCCAAAGTGTGCTGTCTTTCGGCTGGTCGCTGTAATAGGATCCCAGCTGATCATATTCATAAAATTCAAAGCCTTCTTTTTGAAAAAATGTCTCGAAACATTCCATGTATTCGTGCGTCATGGCCGGACCTCCATGCAGCAGCAATATTTTTATTTTAGGATTTGTGCCAAAGCGTTTTGTCCAGACTTTAAAATTACCAACCGGCGTTTTAATGGGAATCATTTTTACACCACCGGATTCTAATGAATCGCCGTAACTGAAATATTCAGGAAGAGATTCAGTTGTTGAAGTTGTTTTTTGTTTGCAGGAGTAGAGAAAACAAACAGCAAAAATGCAGGTTAGAAAGCGAAACATAGTGTTGGGTTAAATTTTGTATAATGTACTAAAAAATCTATTCTTTATTAATTGTAAAAGATTGACTGACACTAAACAATATAAGATTTTCCTACATCAATAGTTTTCGTAAACCATAAAAAGCATGTTCGACAAGTCTCAGATCTGTGGTAACGATTTGGGCGGTACCGGCCATTTCTGACCTGAATTTAAACTTTTGATGGTATGTACTTTTCAAACCATCCTTTAAACTGACTTTCACCCGATAGGAATGAATCGTCAGCGAAGGTTCCAGGCTGATGACTTTTCCTTCGAGCACACCAAATTCCTGGTAAGGATAATCATCTAATTTGATAATGACTTTTTGTCCTATCCGGGCTTTGCCCATACCCCGAACCGGAATGTCCACGGTGGCCATAAATGATTCTTCAACTGGCATCAGCGCGAACAATGTGTCGGCAGTTTTAAGATATTGATTTTCGGTAAGGTTTTTAAGAAATACCAGTTTCCCATCTGCCGGAGCAGTGATCAGGTAATTTTGCTGCCAGTGACGAAGGCTGTTTTCAATATTATATAAACTCTGTTCTATGTTGTCCAGACACAGCCGTTTTTTCTCGGTATACGCGTAACTTATTTCCTGCACATCACGCTCTAATTCATTTAACTTTAAATGATTACCTAATATTTCTTTCTCAAAATTCTCACGTTCCCGTTGTTGTTCCAGGCGTTTATTTTTACTGGCAATGTAGTCGAACTTACTGGTTACACCCTGTTTAAATAATTTTTCATCACCCTGGAAACGCTCCTCCGCATTTTGAAAAGCTTCTTCGTTCAGTTGTTTCTGGCGTTCGTTTACAGCAATCATTTGTCGGAGTTCGTCCGCCTGTTGCTGCCGGTTTTTAATTCGTTCTTCCTTAAAATTATCGGATTGAAGCCGCTTGAAATCCAGGTAATTTTGTCGGATTATGTTAAAGTCAGCCTGTAAATCTCCCCATCCAGGTTGAGTTGCCGGAAATGAAATATTACGTTGCGTATTTGTTAAAAAAGTTTTTGTTTCATTCATTAATTGCCTGATTGACGGGATGTTACTAAGCTGGGTTGTGTTTTCGGTTTCTGCCAGAATTGCTCCTTTTTTTACCCGCATTTCATCTTTTACAAGCAAACTTGTCATACGACCGCCCATTGGAACAATAACCCGAATAGGTTGTATGCGGGTTGTAACTACGGCATTACCAGTTAAAACTTCCGGATATTTAATTACCCATGTTCCAAGCAGGAATAAGAATAAAATTCCTGTTATCACACTCGCCCCGCCCCGCATAATCCAGGTAGGCGGTTCGCTGACAATGTCTATCAGCTCATCACTTTTCTGAACGACAATATAGTTTTTCATGCTGTTTCTGTGTTTAGGTCAGGCTGCCAGTTCCAGCTGAGATGTAAGTAATTCCAGATAACGTCCTCCTAAGGCAATCAACTCTGCATGTGTGCCTTTTTCCAGAATCCGCCCTTCTTCTACTACCACAATCTGGTCGGCATTACGGATCGTACTCAGGCGGTGTGCGACTACTACCACGGTTCTGTTTTCAAAAAACCGTTTTAAATTTTCAAGAACAATATGCTGATTTTGAAGGTCCAACGCGCTCGTTCCTTCATCGAAAAATAAGAAATCAGGA
>Ga0247734_1001114_pt1 | contig 21120 bp, 20 predicted proteins | sample UWRJL103311B2_FD_180933 | JGI IMG/M metagenome (GOLD analysis project Ga0247734, IMG submission 180933) | Plant litter microbial communities from Arlington Agricultural Research Station in Wisconsin, United States - UWRJ-L103-311B-2 | ecosystem: Environmental > Terrestrial > Plant litter >... | reverse complement strand
TCGGTATGCTGGGTAACCATCTTCATTTCATCATGGCCGGGTATCAGCTTTTCTTCGGGCCCCCAAATGCGTTCGCCTTTAAAGTAAACCGTGCCCTCGTTGGGCGTTATTAACCCGTAGAGCATGCGCAGCAGTGTACTTTTGCCGCTGCCGCTTTCGCCAATAATTGCCGTTATTTTGCCGGGTTTTATCTCCAGACTAATCTCTTTAACACCCGAAACCGTTGCGCCCGGGTACAACTTACTCACCGAAACCGCCTCTAAAAAAGGTACATCTGCCATTGGGGGCTAAAGATAACACGATTTAGGGATTAAATGATGATACAGGATTTCGATTGCGTGGACTCTTAAGTAAGCTGGAAGCTTTTACATTACCACCACAAGTTGCAAATTCGCGGCAGCTGGAACTCGAACCATCCGTTAAAGACAAACTCATTTTCCTGGCTAATGCCATTATCAGGGATGCTAAAACTGGTAAGGCGTACGCCCATTAAACAACAAAGCCCGGCACTCGGCCAGGCTCTGTTTAAACTACTTATCGCTTAAGGAACGCGCGACACGCGCGCACCAGCGGGGGGTGTCACTGGATTACTTGATTGGCAAGGCAGAGAAACAGATAGATCAAGCCATTCTCAACAAAAGTACTAAGCATCCAACAACTTCCTGACGAAGATAAAGAACACATCATTTACTCCAATGATGGTCTTATCCAACATGCTAAAACAAGAATGGCTTATCAGAAGTAAAGCCAAGCTGAATGGCGTGGTTTTAATGTAATACGTGCAACAACTGCATTGACACGATCATACCTTAATGCAAATTCTTACATTTATTTTGCTCATACCAAATAAACCACTTTTTCTTATCCGCCTGAAACTCTGATATACTACGATAGCCAGTTTGAAGGTTGAAAACATCAGGATAGGGAGTCTTGGTGTATTTGGTTATAAAGTTTAAAGACTTAAAAAAGGCATTTACTTTAACGGTCTTAAGGTTGGACGAAATCGTTGTGCGTTCTACTGTATAATCTTCTATATTCTGGACATTTTTAAGAAACTGGGCTTTAAATTTACGATTTTCATTACAATCGCTTTTCTCCAAATATTTTGATGAAGAACATGAAATCAGCGTCAACAATAGTGACAATATTGCTATTTTTTTCATTTTATGGTTTAGGATGATGTATTTTATCAACATATATGCCACCTTGTTTCTCTTGATTGCTAAATATCATGGAAGTTGTACTTCCATCTTTTTCAGTAAATTCGGTGTCATTCGTTTCATTTCTCGTATTACCATTTACTTTATTTTCAGTTTTAATGGCTTTCTTATGATCTTTAGCATAACTTGACGCTGAACCTTCACCTGGTTTGAAACCGTCCTTAGCTTTTTCAAACTGTTCTACAGTTTCATGAATTATTGCCCCTGCGCTTGTCATTGCTCCCGGACCAGCAGCATCTATAACCCTTATACCGTCCATTCCATCTGGATCGATATTTTTAATGGCATTATTACAAAAGGAGACCAATTAAAATATTTTTCTGCGTGCGGATCAATAGTCGTCCACCTTGCAATCACCGGATCATAGAACCTTGCCCCATAATCGTATTGTCTCCGTATCAATCAGTAGTACTGTATTCAATTTTTTGAAGTATCCAAGTTGAATCTACCAATTTTAAATCATAAATAATTTCCCGAACTCTATCAGATTTATTTTTATTACTAAAGATCACCTCCGAATTATTCTCATTAATAACCTCTTCAATATTGTAATTAAAGTACTTAACCTGGTTGGTGAATTTTTTATCTCTTCCTAGCTTATTAATTGCAGTGATATAATCTATCCAATATTTTTCAGGTGAAACAGAGAGCGCCTTCGCATATTCGCCATATAACTTACTTATATCTTGATATTTTTTTGCTTCATTAAAGTCCCCTAATGCTTCAGATGATTGCAGTTTTATAATCGAAACCAATGGGGAATTAACTTTTGAGACTTTGTTATTACAAGACATCAATAAAACTAATAATATAAAAATTACAAATCTGTACATCATCTCAATTTGATCTGTTTTGTTTACCAAAATATTCTAAATAAGGTTTGGCTTCTTGCTGAGCAGGGCCTTTAATTCTTTCTGCACCTTTGATCCTTAATGCGCCATTATACAAATTGTTCGGTGCTACTGTTCTGGCGTCATTATAAAGCGCTCTCAATGCTCCCGATGGTCTTATCGGCTGACTAGCATCAAATGTTGGTGCCAATGCTCGTAAACCGTTTGAACAAACGTTGAACAATTATTGTAACATCCATTATAATCTTGACCCGACGCTTTTAAAGAGCTTAATGTATTCCTTACTCTGGAGCCTTGCCCATAATTTGTTTCTATTTTAACTATTCCATCAGCTGCCCGGCCCTCCCCATTTACACTTACTTTACATGCCTCTCCACTTGCACTTACATCAGCATTGGTTAATTCAGATAAACTATTAACAACCCTGCCATTATAGTCTTCCTTAGCATTGCTTTGTAATTCAGTTTGACCTACAGGTTTCTCCGGCCATAAATCAAAATAGGTAAAAGTACCATCCTTAACTTGTTTTGTAATAGGATTGCCATTCTTATCCAGCTTGGTCTTACCGTTCCTATCTTTTACTTCTTGAGTTTTATAATTATCCACTGCAATACCTGCGTGGCCTGTTTCCCCATCTTTAGAAAACCATGTAAGAAGATATATATCATTCCCATCTGGATCTATAGTATTGACAGGATTATTGACTACATAGTTATATGGGGAATGTCTATAATACCTTTCAGCCGAGTTATCAATTACATTCCAGCGCCCAATTACCGGATCATAGAACCTTGCGCCATAATCCTTCAATCCCTAAATCGTGTCTACCAGCCTACACTCAGCCCGAAGGAGAAATTCTTTAACCCTGCCTGTGCGGGGCTATTCTCAAACACATCGTTAAAGTAGTATTTGGCAAACATACCCAGGAAACCGTAGCCTACGCGGGCGTAAACGCCGTAGCGCATGCGGGTGTAGTGGTAATCATCGTCAAACTTTTGCTTGCCGTTCTCTTCGCTGATCTGCTTAACGCGGCCGTTCAGCAATATGCCTATATCCGGGCCGGCAACAAAGTGAAACCTGCGGCCGCTGGCATCATCGTGGGTGCGAAAATCAAATCCTAAGGGGATGCGCAGGTAGCTGGATGAGAAACGGTTCTTGCTGTAATCCTTGTCGTCTTCCGTATAAGTTAATACCGGCTGGTTGCGCAAAATGGTAATATTTCTGCGCAGGCGGATGTGGGTCCAGTCGAACCCGCCGGCAACGTAGATGCGGAACGAACTGTTGAAGCGGTAACCAAACTGAATTACATCAAAGCCCACGTTACTGGTTTTCCATTGGCGGTAGCTCAGGAACTGGTTATTGGGCGATAGGGTGAAACTCCCATTATCTATCAGCGTAGCCAAACCCAGATCGAACCGGGTAAACGTAAGCCCGAAAGAAAAGCCCGGCGCCTTAGAATGCGTTGTGGTATCGGGCTCATCATTATCGCTGTTTACAGATACACCGGCAGCATCTTCGCCAAAGCCAAGTTTTACCTTTACACCTTTAGATCTTTTTATCGTATCGATATGCATCTGCGGGGTATCGGTAGTGCGTTTTGCGGTATCGGCAGGGCTGCTTTGTGCAAACACAACCGAAACGGCAAAACATATTATTAGGGTAAGTATTAATCTTTTCATATTTATTTATTCTTAGCTATCGCGTCTTCTCTTTTAACTCTTATTATGCCCAGGTTGATGCCCGATATAATGGATTCATCATCCTCGGTATTACTAAACTCCACAATTTTATCCTTGCGCTTATCCACTGTACTCACTACCACGTTTATCAGGTCGCCCAGGCTGCGGATGCCGCGCTTCTTTTTAACCGGGGCTACAGCAATGGTTTTAGCAGTTGGCAATTGCGCCGTTAACGCCAGCGGCTTGTTTACTACCTGTACATTATTCATTGCAGGGTCCAAATCCAGTTGCGTATCCACATTAGGCACCACCGCTTTTAATGAGGTTGCAGGGCGTTCTGCCGTTGCTATCATCTGCCCGCCGGCAACATCATTATTTTTAAGGCTATCTAAACCGCTTTTGTCTGCGTTAACTTCACCTGCAGCAACGGCTTTAACGTTTTGCAATTTAGGTGTTTTTACAATGGCAATCTGCACCGGCAGTTTAACAGGTTCAGGAAGTTTTGTAATCTTCACAGCTGCTATAATCTCTTTAGCAGGCTTATTGTTTTCAGCTTTGGTAATTTGATCTTCTTTTTTACCGCCATCCTTTTGCTGCGGTATAAAAAACAAGCCGGCAGTTACCAGTATCAGTATGCTGGCGGCCACGCTGATATAGGGCCATGCCAAGCGGTTCGGCCGCTCTATGATCACCTCGGCTGCAACGTTATCCCACACACGTTTGGATGGCTGCACTTCAAAATCGGCCAATTTTGAACGGAACAGTTCATCAAATTCCTTATCCTGCATATTCATATCTTTTTTTTTCAATTCGTGTGATCTGTTCTTTTAAAATGGCCCGCGCCCGTGATAGCTGCGATTTACTGGCACCCTCGGTAATGCCTGTCATCTCCGCTATCTCTTTGTGCGAATAGCCATCTATGGCAAAAAGGTTAAACACCATGCGGTACCCCGGCGAAAGATCTTTTATTAGATCCAGCAGGTCCTTTGCCTCCAGGCTGGATGCCGCCGCCGCATTTACCGACGGCTCCTGCCCCACAGCTTCAAGATCTACCAGCTGCATCATGCGGTGATGCTTGCGGTAATATTCTATAGAGCTGTGTACCATAATGCGCCTAACCCAGCCCTCAAAAGAACCATCGCCCCTGTAATCCTCCATTTTTTGAAACACTCTGATGAAGCCATTCTGCAGCATGTCTTCAGCTTCCATACGGTCGGTAGCGTAGCGCAGGCATACGCCCAGCATTTTTGCCGCCAGCTGCTTATAAAGCAACTCCTGTGCTTTACGCTGCCCGGCTTTGCATCGCTGTACCAGATCGTCAATTGTGAATTTAGGCTCCAAAAACATCATTTACAGGTAAGATGGAAAATGAACGGTAATGGTTGCATGCGTTGTAAAATAAATTTAAGTAAATTCCGTCCCAAGTTCTACCGCCTTAAATTACACCTTATCTTTACCTAAATGAGAGTATTTCGCCTTGTTATTTTGCTGTGCCTTTTTAACACCAACCTTTCCGCCCAGGATAATTTCACCTTGCTTAAACCCGACAGGGTGTTCGATGGCAGGGAAATGCACAATGGCTGGTGGGTATTGCTTAAGGGCAAACACATTATGGCAGCGGGCGAACCAAAATCTGTAAGGGCGCCTTCATCTGCCAAAATAATTGAGCTGAAAGGCACTACCCTGATGCCGGGCATGATAGAGGGCCACTCCCACCTGTTTTTGCACCCCTATAACGAAGTAAGCTGGAACGACCAGGTACTTACCGAAAGCCGGGCCGAACGCACCGCACGTGCCGTAGAACACGCCAAAGCCACACTGCTGGCAGGCTTTACCACCGTGCGCGATTTAGGTACCGAAGGCGCAGGCTATGACGATGCCGGCTTAAAAACGGCTATTAACAAAGGTGTAATTCCCGGCCCGCGGATGCTGATTGCCACCAGGGCCATAGTGGCTACCGGCAGTTACGGACCAAAAAGCGATGTAACCGAACTCGGTTTAATAAAAGGTGCCGAAGAAGCAGATGGTACAGAGGGGTTAACCCGCGCCATCCGTTCGCAGATAGGCTACGGAGCCGATGTTGTTAAACTATATGCCGATTACCGCTGGGGCGTTAACGGTACATCAGCCCCAACTTTTACCGAGGATGAATTAAAAACCGCTGTACTTGTAGCAGGCAGCAGCGGCAGGCCCGTAGTAGTACATGCCGGTACCGAAGAAGGTATGCGCCGATCCATCGCCGCCGGGGTTAGCACCATTGAACACGGCGACGGCGGCACGCCCGAATTACTTAAGCTGATGAAAGAAAAAGGTATTGCACTATGCCCTACGCTTGCTGCAACCGAATCTATAAGTACCTATAAGGGTTGGAAGAAGGGGACTGACACCGACCCCGAAGGTATTAAACGCAAGCACTATATTTTTACCGAGGCTATAAAGGCCGGTGTTACCATCTGCATGGGCGGCGATGTGGGCGTTTTCAGCCACGGGAATAACGCACTGGAGATGCTGCTGATGGCCGAATATGGTATGGCGCCGATAGATGTACTGCGCTCGGCCACATCGGTTAATGCAAGTGTGTTTAAACTGAAATACCTGGGCAATATTAAACCCAGCTACCTGGCCGACCTGGTTGCCGTAACCGGCGACCCGTCAACAGATATTAAAGCCGTTAAACAAGTGCAGTTAGTTATAAAAGATGGCGTTATTTACCTGCAAAAATAACTGTTAAGGTGTTGCCTTTACTTTAGTGGTATCCTTTTTAATGGTTTTAACCGGCGGGCGGCCCAATGCTTTGTTCAGCAGGCTGTCTGCTTTTGTTTTCGAGGGCAGTTTAGCCGGAATCTTTTTCAGCAGGCTATCTTTACCTGTTATAGCCGGTAGCTTAACAGGGATCATTTTCAACAGACTATCTGTTGCTGCTTTTGATGGCAGCTTACCGCCCGGGATCTTTTTCAGCAAACTATCCTGCAAAGCTTTGCCCGGTAAATTCCCCGGCAGCTTGTTTAGTACCGAATCGCCCAGGAGTTTGTTTACCCCGGCAGGCAATACACCCGGCAGTTTCCCCGTGGCTGGCTTTTTACCCGGCGCCGATTTTGCAGGCGCAGTTTTTTTATTGTACGATGGAATGATGGATTCTTTGGAGATAGGCCGTTCCTTTGGTTTCCATATAAAGCCTTTCAGGATGCGTTCGTCTTCGGTAAATTTCTCCAGCGGGCCGTAGCGCTGCTCGGGCTTCACTAAAAAGAAGATATCCGTTGCACTGTTATCTTTAAACAAAACCCGCATACGGGTACTCAGCGAACGCTCCATGCCCGATACCTTTCCGCTATCGCGCGAGAAATAAATACTTTCGGCGTTGCCGGAGATAAACATCCTGTCCAGCTTGCTATCCTTAAAAAAGCCGCGCATGCGTTTACCCGCTACCTGGTTAAAATGCGTGGAATCATCCTTCTCTATATTCACAATAAACGAGGATGGGAACATCATCATGTTATCCATCTTCTTGTTCTTCATCTGCAGGTTAATGGTATCGCCCGATAGTTGCGAGCCCTGCGCCCATATAATAGGGTTTACATAGCACCGCAGCGTAGAATCGCCGTAGCTGTAAAACATCGAATCTGCCTTGGCCTGCAAATCGGATTTGAAGAGCTTGGCATGATGATAGGCCCGCACTATCCTTATCCGGGCCGTATCGCTCAGTACCGGGTTGCGCACAATAAATGCGGGGTCGTTTTCTACCTCATCGTCGGTAGCTGGCTTTTTAGGCGGGGCTTTGGCAGCAATAGGTTTACCATCCTTATCCAGCTTAACAGGCGGGGCTGCTATCGGCTTCGGCTTACCAAAAAACAGGGGATGTACGGCGCCTGTATCAATATTCATAAACCGCGGCGGGGTTTGCACTAAAAACTTATCGGCTTTTGCCTTAACGCCCGGTTTGGTAACTTTTATGGTAGTATCCCTGATGCGCGAAAGGCGAACTTTCTCTAACAGATCCTTATAAGCTTTAACGGTAAGTACCTGCGTATCCAAAGTATCAGCAGAAATATAAACAGAATCCGTTTTTATCTTTTCTTTTGGCTTCCCCTTTAACAGCGAATCTGCCTTCAGAAAACTATCCGGCTTCAAGGTAGTATCGCGCTTAATATCAGATAAAGCTTTTACAGGCGTACCCAGCGGCGGTGCCTTAACCGGCGAGTTTAACGGCGGTGCTTTTACGGGGGTGCCCAAAGGCGGCATCTTTAAGGGTGTTACCGGCGCCGTATTCTTAGGTGCTGTACTTAACGAGGGTGCTTTTATAGGCGATGCCACCTTTTTATCCTTGTCTTTTGCAACAGGCGCTACGGGTATAGTATCTGTTTTAGTGGTATCCTTTTCCTCGGTTACCAGTACCACGTATGGGTCTTTGGTTACTACGGTGCGCTCCTCGGCTTTGTAATAATTAGCCAAGTCGCCAAAAAGGGTTATCTTTTGCTCGCTATCGGTAAATACCACGTGTTTAATGGCCTGGCCGTAACCTATTTTGCGGTCGTAAAATAGGCTGTCGCCTTTTAGCCTTTTGGTGCCTTGCTTGTACAGGTTCTTCTTCCCGAAGAACGCCTGCTCGGTTATGGTATTGTATAAACCGTTCTCGGTGTACAGGGTATCTTTCTTATCCTTGGTATCGTAAATATTGGTTGGGCCATAAAAGTAGGCTATGCGGCTATTGGTGTTATAGCGCAGGGTATCGGTTTTAATTAAGGCATCGGGTGTTACCAGTACCACGTTGTACCTAAAATACGAATCCCGGGAGTAGGCAAAGTAATAGCCGTTCTTGCTGGTAAGTGTGTTATCTTTATTCACCAGTTTACCGCCGCCGGTGTAGGTACCTATGCGGGTAGCAGTATTATAGGTAAGATAGTCGGTAGTTAAGGTGGCATCTTTATCCACCATCTTTACGTTGTTTGTAAGGATGGCAATTTTGGTATTGCCGTTATAGTTCAGCTTATCAGAAAATATATTCAGTGTATCGCCCTGATTTATATTTACATTATCGAACGCATCAACTGCATTATCTTTTATGTAGAAGTAGGAGCTATCTGCCCGCAGAATAGAATAATCATGTTTAAACACGCCTTTATAAACCTTTAACACATCCTGCCCGTTAATGATAACACGTTCGCTGCTGCGCGATTCGATAAGGTTAACCACAGATTTTTTCTGGGCCATTAACGTAACAGATATCAATATTAATAAAAGGCTGAAGGTGTATTTTATCACGATGGCAAAATTAGTTTTTTGCTGGGGTTATTAAATTAATAATTTTGGCTTATGCTTCCTGTTAAACGCTTTGTTGATTTTACCGAACAAAATAAATTATTTGATGCCAATACCAAAGTACTGGCGGCGGTTAGCGGGGGTATGGATTCTGTACTGATGGCTCATTTGTTGCATGCTGCAGGGTTTAAGTTTGGTATAGCGCATTGTAATTTTATGCTGCGGGGCCCGGAGGCTGATGCCGACCAGGATTTTACCCGCCAACTGGCCGCACAACTCGGCGTTAGCTTCCACACCATTCATTTTAACACGCAACAGTACGCAGTTAACCATAAGGTTTCTATCCAGATGGCGGCCCGGCACTTGCGGTATCAATGGTTTAATGAAGTTTGCCAATCAGCAGGTTACAAAGCTATTGCGCTTGCACACCATCAGAACGATACGATTGAAACAATATTGTTAAACCTTACACGCGGAACAGGCATTGCCGGCCTGCATGGTATTTTGCCAAAAAACGGCCCCTTGGTGCGCCCCCTGCTATTTTTATCCCGGCAGGAGATCCAGGAAATTATTGAGACCGAAAAGATAGCTTTTGTAGAGGATAGCTCTAACAGCTCGGTAAAATATGCCCGCAATAAAATAAGGCATAAGGTTGTGCCCCTGCTTAAAGAACTGAACCCTAACCTGGAGGCCACCTTCGAAAACAACCTGAAACACTTTAGGGACCTGGAGATATTGCTGAACGAAAAGGTAGAAGCCCTGCAAAGAGAAATACTGGTTTACCAGGAAGACGAAGTACACATCAGCATAGAGGTCATTAAAAAATTATCGCCAAAACGCCTGCTGCTGTTTAAACTATTGCAGCCTTTCGGATTCATAGATACCGTAGTGGATGATCTGCTTACCGCGCTTGATAAACATGCGGGACGGATATTTGAGAGCACCACGTTTACTTTATTGGTAGACAGGGGCACACTGATCATTAGCCCGATACAAACATTAAGCAATGAGCAGGTACTGATCAACGAAGGTGACCACATTGTACATTATAAAAATTACCGGCTAACAGTTCTGCATGATGACAGCCCGCTTATCATAAAAGATAACCCTTTAGCTACATCAGTTGATGCAGATAAGCTGAGCTACCCACTAACGCTAAGGGCCTGGCAGCAGGGCGATCAGTTTTACCCCCTGGGGATGAAAACGCGGCAAAAGCTGAGCGATTTTTTTATCCACCAGAAGCTACCGCTGCATAAAAAAAACGGGGTACCGGTACTGGTAAATGCCAACGGCGAGATCATATGGCTGGGCGGCTACCGGCCCGACGAAAGGTATAAAGTAGATAATAACACTAAAAAAGTTACTATATTCGAATTGAATAAATTATGAGCGATAAAGCCGTTTTTACCGAAAAACAATACCTGGGCCGCGAGTGGATACCAATTACCATCCGCCTTATTTTATCGATGTTTTGCTTTGCCGCTTACTTTTTTACCGATGAGCGCGAACGCAACGGCGATCTGCTGGCCGTGGTAGGCTTTGCTATTATCACCATATCTATCATTATGGGTTTCCTGCTGCATTTCCGCACCAGGGTTGTTAACAAGAGTATTTTAGTTGATGGCCTGTGGACTACCCGCCTGGTAAAAATAGACCTTAACAGTATTGTAAAAGCCGAAAAGGGTACCTACAGCCGCTACCTGTTCAACAACCCGGTTTATAACCTGCATACCAAGGGCACCATACGTTTTTACACCGCAGGTAATGATGCCATCCATCTTACCGACCGCGACGGCCTGCTTTATATCATCGGCTCGCAGCATGCTAATGAGTTTTTAAGAGCGATACAGGAAGAGATGAAGGGGTAGGCTTTTTAAAGTCTGTGTTACCCATGCATTCCTGATATCGGGGTTTGAGGTTATTGTTCGTCATTTAGTCTCTAATATCTTATTGTCTTGGACTCGAATTAAACGAATTTGTTGAATTGACAGAATTTTCTTTTCTGTTTCTCTTTCTTCGCAGTTTAGCTTCGGGTGAGGGTGGGCGGAACTTGGTGGTCTTGTGCGTAGCCAGGGCATAGGGATATTTTGCAGAAGCGTGGGGCAAGAGCGTGCGAAGCAAGGGGGCAAACTTTCCCAGCCCCTGGTTCTGCACGCGCTGCAGGGCAAAGGCCTTGTGCGGCAAAGAAACCTAAGCGCAAAAAGGCTTTTTGTTACTTTTGGGCCTCCAAAAGTAAAGGCAAGAACAAATTAATGCGTTTTGAAGCTTGCCAGATCGGTATACATTTCGCGGAAAGAGCTGCGGATGCCAAAGGTGATCATACCCGTTTTATCATTAAAGGCGCTGTTCTTTTCGGTACGGTAAATGCCGCCCAGTTCTAACCTCAGGTTATATTTAGGGTTAAGCAGGTAAGCAATCTTGCCCTGCAGGTAAACCATATTGGTGGTTAAACCCTGGCCTATATAGTTATCGTTGTACTTGGCGGGTTCCTGGTAATGCAAAAATATGTTCTTGCCGTAATTAAGGTTATCTACATCTAACCCGTAATGGCCAAAATCCATCTCGCCAGAAAAATCAAACCTTTTATAAGAGTAATTAAGCAAGCCTACATACTCGCGAAAGTTGGCTCCCCAGGGATGGGCAAGCGCCTCGCTGTTGGCGGAGTAACTTAATATTGATGCCCGTTCAGAATAAGTGTATGGTTTGGCGGTATTGGTTTCTACAAGGTAGTTCAGGTTCTCAACGCCAAACAGGTTTGCGCCCCTGAAACCAAACTGGTAAGCAAACTTATTTCGCGAGCTGCCCTGGTTGGTAAAAAATTCTTTCTGCTGAAACTCATCGAGCGAGAACTGCCCGTAAGCGGTGATACCATCGGTGAGCTTGTACTTGGCTGTAGCGCCTATTAAAGCGTTATCAGGTGAACCGCCGGCTGCCTCCACTGGCCTCAGGAATATGAATGGATTAATATACCCAAAATCGAAACCATGCTTGTGGCCCTCATCATCGGTATCAGCCCAAATAATAGAGTCAAAGAAACCAACTGATAAGCGGTTGCTTATGTTCCAGTCGAGGTAGTGGAATACACCCCATTTTTTACGATCGATAAATAAATCGCTGGTTGATGCGGGGTCGTCAAAACGTGCCCACATGGCCATGTATTTTACGTTACCAATGTTGGCCGTAAGTTTAAAGAACGGGGAGGGTGACGCGTAATCAGATAAAAGCAACGAGCGATAACCATCGCCAATAAAGGTTTTATCGCGCCCGGCAGAAATATTGATATACTTGAACGGAGAGTACGAAACATTCGCCGTAATGTAGCGCCAGTTGTAGGCATCAGGGTCTTTATCTAAAACACGTGCAGCTGCCTGCCCCGGTATCCTGCCCGTCTGGTTTATGTAGGTTGAGATATAATCCGGAAACTTGGCGTTGCTTAAATAGCCTGCAACATTGTAAGAGAACTTACTCCCTGCCGTACCGCCAATTTGTAAACCCAATGAGCTGTAGTGCGTAGTTTTACTGCCGGAAAAATCGCGACCGATAGTAAAATCGGGCAGCAGATCGGCATAAAAAGTATTGCCGGCGTTCTTCAGGTCAATTAAATGCTCGTTGAATATTTTATTGTAAACCCCGTTTTTTGATGTTACGCCATAATTTAGCAATTCATCATAACGCGCCTTGGTAAGCGAATCATCTGCAAAGGCCGGTTTTAGCGTAGAGTGGATACGGGTTTTGGTTGAATAGATATCGGCATTCAGCTTTTGGTAAAACTGGTAATTATAGGGTTGATATACAGATTGCGCTTTTGCAGCCCCTATACTAACCAGTAACGCGAATGTGCCGATAAAAATTTTCTTCATATACAACCGTTGGATCAAATCCCGTTATTCAAAGTAATTTAATGTATTGTAGCCGCCTTTTTTCAAGTGCTCATCTTTCTTGGCCGCGTCAAGGTCAGAATGTACCATATCTTCCACAAGTGCTTTCAGATCGTACTTTGGCTCCCAGCCTAATTTTTCTTTGGCTTTGGTTGGGTCGCCAATTAACAGTTCTACCTCGGTAGGCCTGAAGTATTGCGGATCAACCTTAACAACCGTTTGGCCAAAGTGTAATGAATCGGCGTTAAGGCCAAGTTGTTTAACCTTATCCTGGTCAATATCTATAATAACACCCTTTTCATTCTCTTCTTTACCGCTAAACTCTATCTCAATACCCAACTCACCGAAAGACATTTTTATAAACTCTCTAACCGTGGTAGTTACGCCGGTTGCAATAACAAAATCTTCTGCAACTTCCTGCTGCAGCATCAGCCACATGGCGGCAATGTAATCTTTAGCGTGGCCCCAATCGCGCTGTGCCGATAGGTTACCTACGTAAAGGCAGGTTTGCAGACCTAAAGAAATTTTGGCAACCGCGCGTGTAATTTTACGGGTAACAAAAGTTTCCCCGCGGATAGGGCTCTCGTGGTTAAACAGTATACCGTTGCAGGCATACATGCCGTATGCTTCGCGGTAGTTAACAATTATCCAGTAACCGTATAGTTTTGCTACCGCGTATGGTGAACGCGGATAGAACGGCGTGGTTTCGCTTTGCGGAACTGCCTGCACTAAACCATAAAGCTCTGATGTAGATGCCTGGTAAATACGGGTCTTTTTGGTAAGGCCCAGTAACCTTATTGCTTCCAGGATGCGTAGTACGCCAATACCATCTGCGTTAGCAGTATACTCAGGGGTATCAAAACTCACTTTAACATGGCTTTGAGCGCCGAGGTTATAAATTTCGTCGGGCTGAATTTCCTGTATCAGTCGTATTAAATTGGTTGAGTCGGTAAGGTCGCCGTAGTGCAGATGAAATTTAACACCCTTTTCATGCGGATCGTGGTACAGGTGATCTATCCTATCTGTATTAAATGAAGATGATCTGCGTTTAATTCCATGTACTTCGTATCCTTTTTTTAATAAAAATTCAGCTAAGTATGCGCCGTCCTGACCTGTTATTCCTGTGATAAGAGCTTTTTTCATTAATGCGTATTATGGTAAGCAATATTTATTGCAATATTACCAAAATAATCCAAAAAGCAGGTATAAGCAACGGTAAGATGTTATTTTAAATCCCGGCTACGGTATCTTCCAGCTCACGGTACCAATCTTCACCATATTTTCTGATGAGCGGTCCTTTTAAAAACTCATGCACAGATACTTTCAACTCGTTGCCAAAGCTGCAGGCCGGGCTGCAAATACTCCAACGATCGTAGTTCAATACATCAAACTCAGGGTAAGCTGTAATGCGGATAGGATATAAATGGCAGGAGATTGGTTTTTGCCAGGTAATTGCGCCTTGCTCATATGCTTTTTCTATTGCACATTTGGTGATGCCGTTCTCCCAGGTAACGTAGGCGCATTCTTTATTTACATCTACGCAGGGGGTGGTGTAATCGCCTTCAAAATCTACCACGTAAGTACCTTCGCGCTCAATGGTAGCAATACCTTTGGGTGTCATGTATGGTTTTACTTTGGGGTAGATCTCATCCAGTATGCCCAGTTCATCATGGTTAAGCGGGGCGCCGGAGTCGCCTTCCAAACAGCATGCGCCTTTGCACTTGTTAAGGTTACAAACAAAATTTTCTTTCACTACATCCTCGTGCAGTAAAACACTTCCTACTTCAATCATTATTTATTTCTTTACCGGGTTTAAGGGATACTTTAACCCGCTTGCCTGCGACAGATCCATTACCAAACTACCTACTATCAACTCTACATGTGCCTTTACGGGAATGCGGTTGGCATCATCAGTGATCCACAAATATAGCATACTATTTTTTCTGAAAATGCGCCCCGGTATAATGGTGGGGTTAAACTTAAGGCAATTGAACGTACCCAACCCGCATTTTACCTGCTCGCGCCCCATAAAGGTTATGGTGAGCGTATGGATCCCATCCTCCAAAAAATACCGTAGATCGAGCTTTTCGCCTATCTTCAACTTACTCACATCTATATTACGGGCAAAATAATAGGCCGATAAAAAGTCAAACACATTTCCTTTAAATGGAAACGCGCCCTTATCTGCAGTAATAACGCCCTTTTCGTGATCAAAGGTTACCTTATCGGTATGCTTATACTTGGCTTCCTTGCGGTCTTCACTGTAATAGTAAGGCAGCAGCGTATGCGGATCTATAAACGTCTCGTACCGGTTACGTACCTTAAAAAGTAAATTGAAGGTGCCCGCGGTGTTGGCATTGGCATAAATGTGCAATGCCGGTTTGTTATTAAACCTAACGGGGCTGTTCTCTACCTTGATAACTGCTTCTGCAGCTGTAAAAATGCCGTATTTTAATTTATAGGTGATCTGCTCCCCTGCCTGAAAAGCTACCTCGTTTGTTTTGGTTACTTCCTGGCACCGGGCTTTGGCAAAACCAAAAGCTATTAAAAAAACTAAAAAATATTTCTTCATTTAATTGATTTGCCCGGATAGACAGCAGAACCGCTAAACAGTTTAATCTCTGCGTTTATAAATTGGTACAGTAGAACATGGTTCGCCAAACATCAGGCTTTTGGCAACAGGTGTAAGTTTTTTTGTAAGCTCCACATAAGCCGATACCGGTACCGGGATATCCCCGCATCCTTTGATCACCAAACGCTGATCGCGGTACTGCTCAGGATCCATGGTAGCTATTTGTTTTATAAACAGCACGGTTTCTAAAGTTTCGGCATCGCCAAAAACAACTTCTTTGGCATAAGGTGCCATACGGTTGCCCAACAGCATATAAGCCCAGGCCGGTACAATGGCATCTGCAGTACAGGTTACAGCAACAAGTTTATCCTGGTACTGCGCCCAGTCGTGCGTTTTTACAAACTCTCGGAAATCCTTCTCGCGCAGCATCAGGCCATGAAACAAATTATCTTTGATATCATAAACCACACGTTCGCCCTGCGGATAAAACTGCGCAGGGTCTAAAGTAACCAGCCCGCTTTGTGCAACTTTATTTATTATATTTTCCTGTATTTCCATTATATGTAAACCGATAGCCTGTGAGCAAAAAAAAATCCGGCAATGCTATAACGCAATTGCCGGATGTAAAATTACTTTAAATTTAGCTTATAAGAACTTAGCACGGTTATCTTTTACATTTCCCTTATCTTTCAATGCATCAAGCACCTGTCCTTGCGCACGTTGTAACAGGGCCTGGCCAAGTTGTTGCTTCTCTCTTACCGAGTTGGTTAGCTGGGCAGGGTTTACAAAGCTCTCTACGCTGTACACGTAAACACCCTGGATACCTTCAACCGGTTTAGACAGCTTGTTTGGCTGCGAGCCGAAGATAGAACCGATAACTTTATACTCGGCAGTTGCACCTGGTATTACCGGGTTAGCTAATACAATGTTTTGTACCGGCACAACCTGGCTGCCTGCTTTTTGCGCAACCTGCTCTATTGAAGTAGAACCGTTTAATGCAGTCTGTAATTTTTCGGTAAGCTGTTTGCCTTTAACCGCTACCATAACAGCCGGCTCAATTTGTTTCTTAACAGACTCCAGGCTTAAGTAACCAATAGGTTTTACCTCGGCTAAGCGGGCAACAACAAACTGATCGCCTACAGAGAACACTTGGTCAGATACATCGCCTTTTTCGGCTTTGTATGCCCATTTAACAATGTCACGTGCGCTTTCTAAACCTGGCACGCTTGCAGCGGTACCGGTTACATCAAATGCGTTCTTAACAGTTAAACCTGCTTTTTTAGCTTCGCCATCAAAGTTAGTTTTATCTAAAGAGCTTAAGAAAGCCTGCGCTTTACCATAAACAGCAGATTGTGTTTTTTGGCTTGCTGCTAATGGTTTATCAACAACGGCTACCTTAACTACTTTTGAAGAACCTTTTTGTTGCTCAATTTCTACTAAGTGAACGCCAAACTGGGTAGTGAAAACTTTAATATCGCCTGTTTTAGCGTTGAATACTACGTCGTCAAACGCAGGGATCATGGTACCACGACCAAATGTACCCAGATCGCCGCCTTTTTCGCCGCTGGCTTTGTCTATAGAAAAGTTTTTAGCTAACTCTGCAAACGGCCTGCCACCTGCAATTAGTTTCTTAATTGAATCTGCCTTGGCAACTGCCTTATCAACACCGCCTTCGGTAGCCGGGTTTAATAAGATGTGACGTGCTTTAACAGAATCAGGGCCAACGCGGCTATCAACCAGCTTAGCTATTTTGTAGCTGCCGTTTGACATGTACGGGCCATAAATATAACCCGGGCTTGCGCTAAACATTACCGAATCTAATGAAGGCTCTAACTGGCCTTTACGCTGGTAAACCAACGGTGATTTAGTTTCTGAGTTGATCTGTACGAATAACGAATCGTTAGGCGTTGTTTTAAAATCAGCCAGTAATTTATCAACCTGTGCTTTTATAGCAACCGAATCGTCTTTAGAAGGTGCAGCGTTAAAGCTTACATAGTTAAAGCTACGTAGTTCTTCTTTGTTTTTAAACTCAGTTTTGTGTGCGTTGTAATAGGTGCTGTAATCATCATCTGATAATTTGATTTTGCTATCAGGTATTGATGCGTAGTTAAGCACGGTGTATTTAAAGTTAACCAGCTTGTTTTTTGCCAGGTAATCGTCCTGCGCATCAAGCGAGTTTACATACAGGCCATTGCTTACCAGCGACAGGTACTTCTGCTCTTTTTTAGCAGCAAATAACTGTGTAAGGAAATCGTTCCAGGCAGCAACCTGCGCAGGATCGGCCTTACCGCTGTTTAAGTAAGTTAAGAACTGGTTAAGCTTAGCCTTATCAAACTGGCCGGTTTGCTGATCTGCAAACTGGCGTGCAATCTGTGGATCGGGGCTGTTACCGCTTACCATAGCCTTGGTTTCGTCGTCGCCAACAATTAAGCCCAGCTTATCAATTTCTTTGCTCAGCAATAACTGGCTCAGGTAAGTGTTCCAGGTGTTTTCCTGCAGATAGTTAGTAATCTGTGGAGATATGCTTTGTCCGGACTGTTGTTTAAACTGTTGTGTAGACTGATCTAACCTTTTGCTAAAATCAGCGTAGCTGATAGAAACACCGTTTACTTCACCAACCTCGGTGGCACTATCTCTAAAAAAAGAGCTGCCAGACTTTACTACTTCACCAATAACGAAAGCAAAAAGCGCTAAACCAATAACAATTGCGAGAATTTTTCCCATCCTCTCCCGCAAGTAACTCATGATACCCATATAACTCTATATCTATTTTATATTTCTCAAAAAGAGGCGCAAGATACAATTTTTACTAAAATTCTCTAACACAAAATTTTGCGTATTATGTTTTAATAAAATTTTGTTAAAGTTCTTCGCCATTTACGTGGATAATGGCTGTAGCATTCTGAAACACCGGATGATTAAGCCCATCTGTGCTTTTAAAGCTGGTACCCGTCATCACATCCCCGTCAACCTTAGTCATTACAACCTTTTTGCGGGAGTACACCTCGTTGGTGGTCATATCGTAAAAAAGCTCATCAGATTTATAAACGCTACCCTCTTTGTTGGTTGCTACCACATTACGGCGAAACTCTATCAATTTATCCTCATTACGCATGTAGGCCGTATCAGCAACAATGTTACCATCCTCCTGCATATCAGCATTGTAAAAAACAATCTTAACACTCTTGGGTAATTCCTTATACGGCTTTTTGGTGGCGTATTCTATCAAAAGCGGGGCGGTAACCCTAAATTTCACTTTAGCAGAATCGCTGAAGATCAAATCGACATCAGTGGTACGCTGTATAGGCTTGGTTGCATCGGCAGCTGCAATTTCCTGTACCTTCTTCAGATCGTTTTCGCAGGCACTAAAAAACATAGCTGCAAAAAATGCAGCTATGTAAATGTTTAAATAAGTTGGCCTGGTGCGCATTGGGCGGTTATTAATCATATTTATACTTCACAAACCACAGATCGTTTAATGTGAAGGATAAGTGCAGGTTTACATAGCTTTCTTTTACCAGGTTATTGGTTAAAGTACCGCGTTTACCAACTTCTGCAGCAAGGTTTATTTTATAAAAGGCGTTGTTGTTACGTGGCAACGGTAAACCTATACCAACTGTACCGGCATACTTTTTAATATTAACGCCGTTTGCAGTGATGTAAGTTTGATCGTAAATAGCACCAAAGCGGTAATCAACCCTTGCAAAATAGCTCGACAGGGAGTTCATGTTGGGGGTAAACTGCCCGCCTACGTTAAATGTTTTGCTGTTTACCAAGCCCCTGTTTACACCGGCAATGGTAAGGTTGCTCCAGTTACCTATAGAGTAATCAACCCCAAAAAGGTATTTACCATCGTACTGGTACGATATACCAAAGTGGTTTATCTGTGGTAACGAAATTTTGGCTTTAGGGCTCTGCCTGTTTATAATACTATCTGTAGCAACATCTTCGTTACCGCTGCCATCAGTAAAGTAATTGCTTACAACGTATTTGTTTTGTGTGTTTAAGTTTGATTTAGCAGATGCCGAGTAACCCAGTACCAGGTGTTTACGGGCCGAAAAGTCGATTGAATACTGCGCGCCGTAATCATAAGTTAAACCGTTTATGCTGTTGCTTTCTTCTACCCTTGAGTTTAACGTTCCATACAAATCGGGGATCTCGGTAGACTGGGTTTCTTTAAGGTTACCAAATATGTAAGAGAAGTTAGCACCTAACGATAAGTGTTTGCCTATACCAAAACCATAACCTAAATAGAATTTTGATAAACCGCCATCGCCGCTGTAGATGTAATTAACAGAGTTGGTATCGGCCGGTAAACCTGTACCAAAACCACCGCTCTTTACGTCGCGGTATTTATAACCCAGTTCGGTATAGGGCATTAAACCAAAGCTTAATGCAGAACGTTTAGATACCGGGATACCAAATGCAATATGGCTAAGTTTGAAGCTGGAGTTTGTTTGATTTGGCTGACCAGTTTTGCTAAGTGTGTTGGTGTTACTGGCAATACCTGCATCAATTACCGTAAAGTTAAGGTAAGAGTATGATGCCGGGTTCATAAAGTTAATGTAGTTAAACCCGTTGATGCGGTTTATAGCGGTACCAATGCCACCCATACCAATGGTTTGCGGTAATACATTTGGGCTAAGATCGCCCAAACCATACCTCGAATATGGAGAGCTTGTAGTTGCAGTAGATTGTGCTTTGGCACCAAACGCCGTAGCAGTAAGTAAAAGTATTATTATAACCCGTATGTATCTAATCATTATGCTTTTGTATAGCTGCGTTTAATCCTTTGAGAACCAGGTATGGCTCAATTTTAATATAGGGGGCAAAGATGCTATTTTTCAATAGAGTATCAAAAAAAATACTGTCGCCCCCGCTCAGTATAATATTGCACTCTTTTTGTGTTTTTATATAGTTTTCTATGAAGCCCGTAAGCTCATATTTTATTCCGTTTTGCACCCCAGATGTTATGGCCGATGCGGTATCATTACCATACATGCTCTCAAAACCTGTATCAGCATCTATTAGCGGTAACGCGCCTGTATAATAATTTAAGGCTTTATAACGCATTTTTAAGCCCGGTGATATGCTGCCTCCAAAATAATTTGCCTCGGCATCTACATAATCATACGTAATGGTGGTGCCACCGCTAATGATGATGTTGTTTTGCTGTGGAAACAGGTGGTTGGCCCCTATTACGGCTGCAAGCCTGTCGGGCCCCAGGGTTTGCGGTGTTCTATAATGGTTATTTATAGCTGTTGCAATGCTGCTGCTGAAACGGGTAACGGTAAATCTTTCTTCCAGCAGGGCCTGCCACGGCTCAGTTTGTTTTTTAACCGTTGATAATATTACTTTATTTACAGCACGCCCGGCAATCAGCAGATCTACCTCATCAATAACCGGTTGCTGATATTGCTGCACCTTCACCAATTCGGCGCCATCAAAAATGGCTATTTTGGTAAGGGTATTGCCAATATCAATAACCAGGTTTATCATTACGCCTTTGTAAGCGACAGTATAGATTCAAATATGGCCAGGCCATCCTCGTTACCTACCAAACTTTCGGCAGCGCGTTCCGGGTGAGGCATAAAACCAAATACGTTACGTGTGGCGTTGGTTACACCGGCAATGTTCTCAATAGAACCGTTAGGGTTGCTATCC
>Ga0247734_1001112_pt1 | contig 21145 bp, 19 predicted proteins | sample UWRJL103311B2_FD_180933 | JGI IMG/M metagenome (GOLD analysis project Ga0247734, IMG submission 180933) | Plant litter microbial communities from Arlington Agricultural Research Station in Wisconsin, United States - UWRJ-L103-311B-2 | ecosystem: Environmental > Terrestrial > Plant litter >... | reverse complement strand
GTCTGTTGAAAACTTTGCCCAAGCGGGCGTAGTTGGATAGGTGCCTGATGGGGCTCCTGATGTATCTACCAGCGTCAGGGCTTCATGATGCCGGCCTAGCGCGCTTGTTACCGCGCCCCTGACCGTGAGAAGGTATTTGCCAGTCGACTGGGCGGAGGCCTCATAGACAGCGGCGCTCCATGTCCCAGCAGCCAGGGCTGCCAGTGCCATCATGACCATAATGCTGATCATGAGAGAAATCATCGCAAAGCCGCGTTGATTCGATTTGCTTTGCAATTTTGGCACGGCAGCATCCCTCGCTTACTTGATGGTGAAGACCATTTCGTTCACATCACCGTCAAGGCAGTTCGCGCCAGCAGAGCCTGCCTGGTAGGCAACTTTTACAGTGTTGGTTTCGTCAGTGGACTTCACGACAGCGCCGTTGATTGTCATGTCTTCAACGGATTGGCTCATCGCGGTAGCCAAGCCTGGGCAGGCTGCCCGGTTCAGCGACTTGAAGGTCAGCGCCAGGGTGTCGCCGGTTTCAGCAATGGTCACAGTGCCTGCATCGCCGTTGCCACCCAGACCATGGCGAACAACGGTGCCGCCGCCACTTTCACCCGAGCGGTCACCAACCTGCAAGGAGCTGCCGCGCACGTCACGAGAGAAGGCTTTCTGGTCGATGCCTTTGTATGGGGTAGTGCCAGCCCCCATTGAGTTTGTTTGCACCCTGGCAAGGTATTTCTGCGTATCCTGCGCCACAGAAGGAATGGCCCCCTCAACCAGGTAGTCTTTGATCTTGGGAATGCCCCAAACCGAAAGAATGACGGTGATCATCAAGGTAATGCCCAGCGACAGCAGCATGTTTCCTTTCTGTTTGTGAGGCATGCTGGTCATGCCTTTAGGCGTGCTTGCAGGGCTCTTTGGCATTTGTGTCAGCTTTTTCATGTTGCACCTTTTTTATTGTTGGTTTGGTCACAGAAAAAATTACGCCAGTACTGCGGGCTGACTAACAGCAGCAGTACCAGAATGAAGAAATATTCACACATTTACGCGCATATTGACAGCGCTGATGTCAATATACCATCAAATACTGGTTATGAAAGGTAGTTTTGCAGGGCTGATTTCATTGAGTCGATAGCTTCAAAATGCCAGAACATCAAGTAGGCAGCAGCGCAAATGGTGCTCAACATCAGGATCCAGCTGAAGATCACGCTCTTTCGCTCAATTCTGTTGATGACCCGCTCTTCAAGCCTTGCTCGCACGAACTGCAAACCCTCATCCATGCCCCTCGAACGAATCATGTCCGATAGAAACCATTCCATTTCCGGTTCCAATATCCCGGTTGAAAAAACCTTGGCACCCACGTGGCCACCATCAATGATTTTGAGCATGGCTTTGACTTGATCCTGTTTCCATGGGGAAGCGCCAGCGCTTTGCATCTCGATCGCTTCTCTGAGCAGGTTTGATCCGTTGCCCCTTTTTCGAACAATGGAGGCGAGGCCAGAAAGGAACCTGATGCTTTGAAAATCTCGGTACATGCCCCAGATCACCCCATAGCGATTGAGCAGATCTCTTGGCTTTCCAGTCAGGTGCGACAATGAGTACCAGCATGATCCCGCTACTGCAGCAATGGATACACTGATCAAAGCCCAGTAGTTCGAAACGAAGGCTGAAAAGGCGAAGAGGCTGGCTGCCGGCGCGGGGTATTGGTCTGGAGGCAGCATGGTAAAGGCCTCCTCGATTTTGGGGACTGTGATCATGGGCATTGCAAAAACCAGTGCTACCAGCATGCCCAAGGAGATCACGGAGGCAATAGTGGTCATGATGGCCACGCTGCGGGCTTTATTGACCAGGGCGGTATTATTGGCAAGGTCACGAAAACCCTCTTCCAAGGCGCCGATACCGCCCGCTTGTTGCAGAGTTACCAGGAAAGCGACATCCTCAGCCGGGATGGATCCTTCAAAGGTGTGAGCGAGCCACCCCCCTTGATCAAATCGGTTTGCCCAGTGGGCTGACAGCAAGCCTCTGACCGAACCGCCGTATCGAATGGCGTCCTGGCTGAAGATTTCTTTGAGCGTGCTTCGCCCTTTGGTGTCTTTGATCATGTCCGCCAGGTAGCGGTAGTAATCAGCTCGCTTGGGTGCGAAGTAAAGCGACCATAGCTTCACTTTTGCCTGTGATGGAGTCCAGGTGCTGAAGCGCTTGATGGTCTTTAGGAACCCGATTTTCATAAGGCCCCCTGCGTCTTGATCTTCAAGGCCGTAGCAAACGAGCAGGTTTTGAACTCAACATCACGAGGGTCGACTTGCCCAATAATGGCTTTGTAGACAGCGCATTCCATCAACGACTTGTTGTCCATATTGGAGTCATCAATTGCCGTCCTTTTCTTGCCTTCCAAATGTTCGAGCAAGCCCAGGGTGTCGTTGGCATGGATACGCCTGAGAATTTCTCGGTCAGTGTTGGGCTCAATCATTTGCGCCGCAGCAGTTCGTCCGGCATAGCCGTTGATCTCGGGAATCTCGCTGTTCTGGCAGTCAGGGCACCCTTCAGGATGACGAATCTTCATGGCCCCCGCGTCGGTGTCATAGAGCAATTTGAGCGTATCCGCATAGCCTTTCCAATATTCGCGAGTTTGGAAAACACCATCTCGGTCAACGCCACCGTTTTCTAGCAGGGTTGAGAAAGGGATTGCGCATTTTTGGCAAAGGCAAGGTAGCAATATCTGATGAATGAGAAGATTCAACATGCCAGGTGATGCCAGATGGTCTGCCGGCACGCCGATGGACTTGGATGCCAAGCGTTCGGGAATGTGGGCTGCCGAGTGAGCATGGACAGAGGTGTAAACCGTAGTGCCGGAACCGGTAAAGTCAATGAATGCGCCCCCGGTTGCATGGTCTCGGATCTCACCCAGGACAAGGTCGTTCATCGCCGAACGCTTGATTGTCTTCATCTTGGGCTGGAAAGAATCCTCTCCGCTTTCATGCAGGCTGCGGTGCACCGTGCTCTGAATCGCCAATTTACCGCTATGTCGATTCCTAATTACATACTCAACCGGGTCTTCCACCGTAATGAGCTTGCGGGTAGGTGGCAGATCTTCAACAACTGTTTTGATCGAGGTGGATTTGCCCGAACCAACCTCCCCGGAGAAAATGATGCTTCCCCCATTGCTCATTTGGGCGCGGGTGAACATGGCTACCTGAGAGGGCAGAAAGCCAAGGTCGGCCAGGGATCGAGCTGCTGATTTCGATTCAAGCTCAAGGATCCTGAGCGTGACTGAGTAGCCCTGATCTGCGGCAAGGGAGGCGAAGCGGATGCCGATAGGCCTGTTATCGACCGAGGTCAGAATCCGGCATTGCAACTCAAGAGTTTGATCAAAGGCCGAGGAGGCGCCACCGGTACCATTCATCCAAGCCACGTTAACGATTTCATCGAGCCTGTTGCTCGGCATGAGAAATCGACGAGGGGCGATATAAAGCCCGCTGATGGTGAAGTGAACCTGGGAGGTGGGCTCGTCCGGGTTGACGTTCAGGGTGATGTCACTTGCATTGTTGCGCACGCCCCACTGAACCATTTCATGGAAAGCAATGGTGTGGGCCGTATGGGTCACAATTTTCTTGCCGGCGTCCTCAGTCTCGTTTAGGCCGCTGTCACGCAGCGATAGAAGCAATGTCGGCGTGATTTCATAGATGTCGGGTAGACCTGCGCCTGTAGAAGAAAAGGATCCCTTTCCATGAGTCATCGTTTCAATGACCATGCTCAATGCATCACTTGTGAGGTATTCGTGAGTGACCAGTATGATCCAATGCCCGGACTTGAGCTGGGCGGGGCAGATCCTGGAGCTCAAATGATCCCCAACGATATCTGGGTGGAATTTGTTGATCGGTGAAGAGAGCGTCAGCAGATCCTCTCGATGAGCCAACTGGCCGCTGACAACGACTTGGATTCCAGGATTTTTCAGATCACCTGCAAATCGAGCAGTTTCGCTCGAATTTTTGCCGGCCTTTGCTCGATTCCACCAGCTCATTTCGAATCCTCGACTGCGCCACCTGAAATACAGGATTTGATGGTCTGTCCAGGGTTGCTCTCAAGCGCAAGCCTGACACAAGGTGGTGTGATGGATTTCAATCTCCAGGGGAAATCGCTCGATGCGCCAAGGGGTAATGCCTTGCCACTTTCAAAGCGATACTTTGAGCCATCGATCATCATGTCTGCGTAAAGGTGTCGACCCATACCAAAGACGCCTTCAACTGTTGGAGATGAGGCGACAGGCGCTGTTTGCGGGGCTGGCTCTGTCAGGGCTACCAATTCATCTGGCAGGCCACCTGAAAGCTTTTCTGGCTGCTCCGAGATAGGCGTCATGATCGCATCAGTTGATGTGGCCACAGGGCCCTCAAATTTTGCCGCAGCCGCCTTCAGACGCTCCTGAAAGCGCTGCTGTTCCGTGTGCAGGCCCAGGGTGGCGTCGATAGCGAGCATCTGCCTCACTGTCACGGCCTCGCCAACGTCAGAGCCTGGAGTCCCAGACGGTAGGCCGTTAAGTGATTCGGCGTTAGCATGCCCTACGAACAGAAGCGCCAGGCATGCAGTAGCCACAAATTTAGAATACATAGAGTTCTCCTTCCAGGGTGGCCATGAGCATGCTTTTTCCAAGCGAGGCGTCTGTGACGACATCCTGGTTAACCTGAACCTGGAGCCGGGTGAAGTGGGTCATCGAGTCTACGGGGAGAACGCTCAGGCTTCTGAGAGGGCCGTAGAACAAGATGGATTGTTTACTTGGGATCAGAGGGGCCTGTGCTTCACCCGATGGGTAGTTCACGCTCACGTGCTTGCCCTGGTCATCCACAATGCTGGGGTTAGGGAGTTTGATGGGGGCCTCTGTCGACACCTTCACTTGCTGGAATGCCGGCAATACAGCTTGTAGAGTGGCGAAATATCCGATGCTCAACGCTTGTGATGAGGAAATCTCAGACAGATTCAGGCTTTGGCGTTTGGAGGCAAAGTTGTAAGTGGCAACAGCCTTGCCTAAACCATCCCAGCCAACCACCCAGCTTGAGGGAACCGATTTGACGAAAGTGTCGTTGTTCCCGCCAGCGGCCTTCGCGTAAGCCAGGTGGCAAGACCAGCCTTGTTGAGTAGGGCTGCAATCGATGCTGGTTAGAAGCCAGTTGCCGATTCGTACAGGAACGTTGCCCACTTCCTGGTAAAGGGATGTCAGACCCTGCGACCCGTCGACCTGTTGCAGGTTGGCCCAATTCTGAACGTGCTCTCGCCACACCTTGGGTTCGTCGACTTTGAATTCCGCTCTATGCTGATTTTTTTGACTGTTTGCATAGTCGCTCCAATAGCCCCAGCCCAAATGAGCGGCTGTTGCGAGCAGGAAGACTGAAAATCCAGCCTTGGCCCACAGAGGGAGGGCCTGCAAAGGCGTCTTGCATTCAAGAAGCTTGCTTGAAGCCCAGTGCATTCCCGCTTTTTCTGCATTGAAGCCAGTTTCCTCCACATGGAACCTGAAGCGCTCTTGCAGCTGGCGGTAGATCTGTTCTGCCTGAGCCTTGCCACAGACTTCATCGGTGCCCGCCACAATCACGCCATCCTGGGAGCCGACAACCCAAAACAGCGGCTCTGCTTCGCCTTTGTCTGGAAGTTGAATGCATGCCAGGCTGACACCTTGTTTATTCTCGTGAGCAAACAAGGCAGCAGCGGAAACCACTTCTTTTCGGAGCCGGGTTTTCTGGGCTGCCGGAATCTGAATGGTGCCCACGCAAGCCGATGTCGTATCAGCTGCACAGAAGTGTGTAGCCTTGTGAGCGAGGGCAAATTTTCGAGATGCCTTGGCCACGTCATCGCCCAGCAGCGGGCTCCAGGATAAGCCGTAAATTACGGCTTTTTCCGGGTCGTTCAGGTTCTGGATGAAGAATTCCTTGGCCACATTCATCATTCGCGAACTCGTGGCGTCAGAACAAGCACCGTGACTCTTTCGGTACGGTCAGTGACATCGGAGCCGCCCACGATCATCGGGGCATCAGGATCCACCCGTCTGGCGTCGTACTGATCCTTTTTAGAGCTGAAAGCGGTTACAACGAATGGCTGACCGGATTTCAAGCTCGAATTGACCACGATTGTGTCGCTCAGCGTCGTTGGAGACTGAACGTATCCACCCTTGTTGAACTTCTGGGTCTGAAGCACTGGATCTGGAGTATTGTCGTACTTCAGCGCAACATCTACCGTGCCGTCACCATAGGCGCGGGGAACAATTGTCAGCACCCTGCCAAACACCACTTCAGCCTGAGTAACGGTGACCGTAGGCTCGCTGTTGTCGGCGTATCCAGGGGTCTGCTCCATCTTATTGATGTAGGTCAATCGACCTGGGCGTCCGGCAGTGGCTGGCATGCCATTGAGCGAGCTGAAGACGTTGATTTTCTTGTCAACGACACGCCCAATCTTTGCCAATGCCTGGGTGGCGATCGATGATCCCTTCCAAGGCCCGGATCCAACTGCACCCCCAAGTGAAAGAGCCGCACCTTCCTGCTCAAGCAATGAGTTCAGACCGTTGACATCGAAGGAGTTGGCTTGACCCCCCGAGTTGAACGCCAGATTGAAATTGACCCCGGCCTGAGCGCTGCTGGATTTCTCGATAGTGATCTCTTCGAGCACGAAATCAATTCGACGAGTTCGCACCCGGTTTTCCTCGGCTACCAGCTTCTCGATCTGATCCAAAGATCCTTTGGCATCAGTGACTACAATCAGACCGCCCGCACCTACGACAACCTTGCCAGAGCGTGTCATGTATTGCTCCACGCGCCGGATCACAGGTGCAAGGGAGCCTTCCTTGTCGGCCTGCATTTCCAAGGTGGTGCTTGAGGTGCTATTGAAACCGTTGGACGAAGATTCTCCATCGACAGATCCGTCAATTCCAATGGCGAGTTTGGCAGAAGGACTGATATCAACACCGCGCACCTCGAACGATCGAGTCTCGGTTCTGTAGAACACCAGAGCGCCGATTGCATCATCGTATTTCCAGTAGACACCCAGTTTCAGTGCGATCGCGTCCAGCACCTGAGGAAGGTACTGCTTGCCCTTGGGTAGCTTTACATGGGTCTTGCCTGACTGCTGTAGGGCAACCTCAAGGCCTACGGGGCCGCTGTCGCGCAGAGCAGCATCCAGATCAATGCCTCGCAACTGCATAGGGTCGAAACTTGCTGTGGAGAGCGAGGGGACGGCGAGCGCAGAGTCGTTCTGATCGTTCTTTTCCAAACGCGGCAGGAAGTCTTCCTGAGGAAGCAGGGCATCTGGAGTCACCTTCACGGGAATGCCGGTGGCATCGGTGATTCTTGACGCGAGGGTCACCAGATTGGCATCGCCACTGTAGAGCAGGGTCACGTCAACTTTGCCTTGAAGCACCAGGGGCAGGGTGGCTTCTCGGGCCAGGGGTCTTGCCTTGCCCGCCAGGTAGGGCTTGTCGACAATCTGGGCTGCACGCTTTGCATCCAGTTTCACTTTGGCAGTGAAGTCCTGTATGTGGCTATCGGACTCGGCACTGGTTGTTGTGACCAGGTTGTCGATATCACGTTTGTCCTGATAAGCAGCGCAGCCAGAGAACAATACAGATGCGGCGACAATGAGGGCAATTCTGGTTTTGGACAGCTTGAATTCAAAGCTCATCATTGCTCACTCATCTTGTCGCAGGACTGATTGAAATACAGCACTCGCACCACTTTGTTCTGGTAGAAGCAGGGCTGCAGCGGGGTATCGGTGAGCTCGGTAGTGGCCACCAAACCCTGAACGGCTTCTATAAAGCCGCCCTGAAAGATGGCTGTCCCGATGATAGGTACATCAACATTGGGTACCCAGTTTTCATTGGGAAAAGACCAGCCTTCTTCACTCGCCCAGCGAGCAACGGTTTGGCGAATGGTCTGGTTTTCTGGGGTTACTGCCCATCGCGGGAGCGATTTGGAGATGTGAGTCACCAGGTGCTCAGGACTGGCCTTCACGGGATCAGGCGCGGCATTGGCCATGGGGCTCAGAAGAGCGATCAGACAGGCAAAAAGCGGAAAAAGGGCACTCTTCACCCTGAGATTAGGAATAGTCATGCTGGATCTCTTATTTTTATGGTTGTCGGCGATCCATTACGTGCAGCCATGACCATCCTGGATACATTCTGCCGCCGCTGATGCTATGAGGATATTATGAGGAACCGTTCATCGTGTCAATATATATGGAAATCGACTATTGGGGAGGTGCTGTGAGGCTGAATAAGTCCGTCATCAGTGAGGTAACGGCGGACTGAGCGACTTATGGAGGGGGAGTATTGCGATTGAGCGCCCGTCATTTCTGGGAAAATGAGAGGCCAGGCTTGCGAATCGAAGCCTGGGTGCATGCCTTGGCGGTTGGGCTCTTTGCTTATGGCGCCACGGACGGGGTATAGGCCAAATGGCTTTCCAAAGCGTCGACCCATACGAATGCGTCACTGGTCAGCAACTGCTCACCATTCCAGCGATAAGCGCAAAGTTTCGTGCCACGGGTGCCCTTGCCAATACTGTAGTCCAGGCAAGCAACAGTGGGGGTCAACAAGCTTGGGCGTCCGGTCATCCAATAGTGGCCAATGAACAGCGGCTTGGCCTGGTCATAGGTCAAGAGGTTCTTGGCAGGTATCGATGCCTCGGGAAGCTGATGCAAAAGCGAACTCTTGAGCATTCCAGCAGAGCGATAGGTTGTGGCCGTTTCGTCCCACCAGCGTGTTCTGGTTCGATTTCGCTCATTCCCATCAGGGTCGAAGTAGGTCAACCCTGCCGGCAACTCGATCTCCGTGCCTTTAAGCAGGTTCTCGATGATGAAGTAGGGCTCGGTGTCCTTACGGCTCATCGGCACCCAGGATTGGGGGAGTATGACGTTGTTGGCATCCAGGTATTGCCGGGATTGTTCAATGAAAGGGCCATGCCAGCAGGCGTGAATAGCTCTGAATTCAGGTGTCTCAACAAACACAGGCAGTGTTTTGAACCAGGAAACCGTTTCGCGGTGTAGTGCGCTGCCTTCCCCCACCTGATCAAGAAAGGCGCGATGCTGATGGCGATTTTTCTCTGTGTGAGGACGAAGGTATTCACCAGGGCTTTCTGGGTCTGGTGTCGCCCAAGCGCATCCGTTGTATTCATGGTTGCCAAGTACGACTTCTGCGTGGCCACCCTCAACCATAAGCCTGACGATCTCCAGGGTCTGAACTTGTTGGGGGCCTCGGTCGATTAGGTCACCGATGAAGAAAGCCTTTCGCTGCGGGTGGCTATAAACTCCAGAGTGCTTTGAATATCCCATAAGCACCAGTAGAGCTTCCAGGCGCTCGCTTTGTCCGTGGACGTCCCCAATGAAATCGTACATTCAATTTATCTCCTTTTTTCCATTATGAGCCGGGCCACTGTCTTTTTCCAGGTCAATGGGAGAAGACCTCAGCCTAAGAATGATACGAGCAGGTTGGGATCATCTCACCACTTACGCAGGCTTGGGCGAAGCGGCCAAGGCTTTCAGGGCATTGAACTGGGTCACGTATTCAGCACCTTTGTCGGCGTTTATTCGAGTGAGGCTTGCGTATTCGCCGCTGCTGCCCAAGAGTTCAAACCAGCGGCCATCAGCATCACTGCAAATCACCTTATCGCCAACGGTGGATTCATCAAAGTCCTCAATGACCACTCTCTCGTTGAAGTGCAGGATGAGAGATTGCCCGTGAATAGTGTCGGGCGTAAGGTGGTCGCCCTGCACCGCTTTAAACACATGAAATTCTAGGAAGTCTTTCCAGCCCGCAATTGCCTGATCACTTTTCTCGACAACCCTTTGAGCGTGCTGTCTTTTGCGAACAAGCTTTCGCTGAGCTCGCTTGAGGGAGCGCTCTTGAAAGTAGGATTTAAGCTTTTGACCCAAGGTTCGGGTGAAGTGTTTTTCTACGATTAACGTCATTATCTATCTCCCATTTCAGCTGTGGCAGCCGTCTCCTGCGGTCTTAGCAGGAGAGGATGAATGATCGACCTGGCGGTCATCTTGCCGGACAAGATATCAATACATTGCCAAAACGTCAATTTATGCATTTTGAGATGCTGGTTGGGCTCAAACAGGCGTTGAATCTGCAGCCTTGAAGGCAGCTCTCTCTCGATTAGTCAGCGAACGTACATTGTCAGGGTCGAATTTGAGCAGCGTCACCAGTTTTGGTGCCGTTTCACCGTGCATGTTCCTGGCAAGCTGACGCTCGGCATCATCGTCCAAGCGGAAGGCTCGACGGTAAGCCGAAAAAGCATCCCTGACAGCTTCCTGCAACTCCTTTTGGTGAGCAGGTTCCATGTGCTGCGAACGATCGAGGACACTGACCAAAAGAGAGCCGAAATTCTTTTGTGCTGGCGCAAGCTCGCCCTGATCAAGCACCTTCCCGATGATTTTGATTGCTGCCACAGGTACTGCCTGGATAGGGGCGAGGTGCACTACCTCATGAGCGCTTCGCATCAGCATATCCAGGGAGACCTGGACGCTGGCGTTGAGGCTGGACACTGCCGGGCCAGACTGAATGTTAGCAGGCTGAAGCAGCTCAGGATTGTTTACCAAATGGGCCAATGCTACCAAGGGCGAGGAGATCCCCTGTTCAAGCACATCACCATGGGTCACTTCCTTGGCAATTAGCTCATTGAGCATATGATTCAAACTGGGGTAGTAGGACGGCTGGTTAAGCGCGTTATCTAGATACTGGGCAAACGGTTTGAAGTTGTCGTCAAATTGCATTTTCATGGTTTTTCCTTTGGTATGCGGGTGCGTGATGCAGCCCAGTAATCGCTCAAGCCTACAAACCCAAGTCTGCGGCAAAGGTTTTTTCAGTGACGCGGTCAACGGCAACCTGGCCCCAGGCCTTTCGGATGGCATTAAGAATTGGTTGGCTGACTTTATTTACGGTAAGGGAGTCCATCCAAAAGGGGTGCGCATCCATCCCAATCAGGTTGGCCTCTTTAGGATCCTTATTCCAAAGGAATCCGATCGCAAAAACCCTATCCCCTCCTTGTTGAACCTCCACCCATCTGAGGTGGCAGTTGGTGTGGAACTCTTGCTCTACCATCCAGTCCAGCGTTCGTTGACCCAGCGCATGGATCTCAGACAGCGCGTGGTCAAGGCTGTCTGTGTAGTATGCACCTCTCACTGGCAAAACGATGTACAGGTCTTCACCAGTTTGCTCGTCATACTCGTCACAGTCTTCCAATACGGTAACAAAAACTTTGTAGCGCGGCGGATGGCTCAGGGCGATGGACTCATCGAATGTAGGGGGTCTGCTGAGCTCATAATACTCAGGCAATTCCTCGGCAGAAATGAACGCCCATAGTGATTTGAGCTTATCCCAGGCCTTTTCATCTGCGCTGAGGTCTTCGATCATGCTTTGCAGTGCGGCAGTCTGCTTCAACGTCAGGGGCTCCTTGCTGGAGCAGGCAGACCATAATCTGGCTTTCAGCTCTGATAGACTCATGTCCGCAGCCAGAGCATCTCCCCCAATCAGTACACCTAACCTGGCTAGTTGTGAGTCTTTGAGGTCAATTTCCTCGAATTCATTGTTAACCAGCCGGCCTACAGCAACATTGGAAACGGCAGCAAAATGATCCTGAAGCTTGAACAATGTGCTCAGCATCCAGGCCTGTAGATCCCTAGGAGTGGGCGGGGTATAGATCTTCATACGCCATAATCGCTTATGGGGCAGCGTAAGGAGGCGCATGCCCAGAAAAGTCATGTATAACAGTAGCCTATCAGTGGCAGCACCCTGTGGCCTAGTGCTTCAAGTAGCTAGATGAATTTCGGGCCTTCTTTCTGGTGCGCAGGCATAATCATTGATCGGTACCAATGAACAATTGATGGCCAAAGCAGTCCTGAACTGCTCCAAATCCCTCACCTTCTGTCTGACCTCAAATATTTACTGCGTAGAGCTTTTGGTAGCGGGACATCTTTAGACCCTACTGCTCATTCAAAATGCCTGCAGGCCATGAGAACAAGGGCTTGTAGGGAATATTCTCTCCCGGATATCGGAATTAACCTACAGCCTTTTCAGACCCAGCTATGTTCAGCTTGTGCTTAAGTAGGTGAAAAAGGGGAAAGCCATGAAAATTCTGCGAACAAATGTTGAGGCCAAGGCCTGGCTTCGCCTTGTGGGGATTTCGGTTATTGAATTCAGCCGAAAAAATAATTTGGATGCACCCACGGTTTATCAGGTACGGGCAGGCAGAAAGAAAGGGTACCGGGGCAAAGCCCATCAGGCAGCAGTGGCCTTGGGCATGAAGCCTCGGATTGCGATGGATGTTCCTGGATATCTGTACGAGGAAGAAGCTTTCGCGGATTGAATCAGATGGGCATGCGAGCCTGCCTGATTTACCAGCCAGAAAAGGCCGGCTCCTTGTCATTGTCTCTCTCCATCAGCAAGAAGGCTGCATTGGGAGGCAAGGGCTGAAGGAAGGGGGGAGTCGCTCAATTCCCAGCAGGGCTGGGGCTTTCAAGTGGACAGAAAAAAATCTGCACTTGATTTTTGGTTCGCCCCTGAATTCCCCAAAGCGAAAAGCAGCGCTCAAGAGCGAATAGGCGATTCCCCTGTGACAATGCCCCCAACAACGGCTGGTCGACCGTTTTGAAAGCATCATCTGAGACCAGAAACACCGCAAGGGTATTTCCATGACCTTTTCAATAATCTTGATCGCAGCAACAGGCACCGCGTGGATCGGAGCGAGATGCACGGCCTCGCGACCGCTGCGCATCTACATGTCGATGGATACCTCAACCCCTGTTTTCGTGCCCTGATCAGATAAGTCCTGATGGTCGAAAACGACGTTCAACTTTTCTTTAGAGTTGAGCTCAACTCTCCTACACAAGCTTTCCATCGCCGATTGGCCGGATCCCAAAACCTGGATGACCACCGTGTCTGCCCCTGAAGGTGAGAGAGCAGTCTTGAGTTTGGTCTGCTATAACCGAATGTTGGAGCAAGGGAAGGGCACAGCCATTTGAAGCGGCTACCTGGTGAACCACCTGCCAGTGGGGTTGGCTATTTTCGCCTTGGTTGGTTGGAACCTACCAATGTCAGATACCGCGACAAAAGCATTTTACGTTCTGTTCAGTTGCTCAGTTGGAACAACTTGCTTCCCCCGTTTTGATGGATTTAGAAAGCAATGATTTTCCAAAATATCTTCAAGCGAATAAGTGCTTGATACAACAGGCAAACCGGAGCCTTGTGGCTCCAGGCTGACATCAAAAAACCTCAAAACTCCACGTGGCACCCCTAGGCTATCATCTCGTGAATACAGAGCAATGAAGGATCTATCACTATTTTCAGGATTTAGGAAATGATGAGATCTTCCAGTATGTCTATCAAGAATATCCACTGCACGTGAAAATGTTGAAGAAATCGGTGATGTTTTGTCATATGCAGCTTCAATTGGCATGTAACATATTGTCACCATTTTGGCCATAGGCAAGTATGTGTGGATAAAAAGATTTTCACTTGTTATTTCGGATATCCTCCCCCTTAGGTTTTTATCATAGGCCTTGCTTTTACCGTCTATGGTGTTGAATCCTTTGAGAGAAAAGCCAACCTGAAGTCCCATGAAGCGCTTCGTTACTATTGCTACGTCAACGGCCTTTCTAGAATCCCCAAGTAAAATAACTGGCTCTGACTTTAAACCATATTCCTCAGGAAGGACTATCAGCCCTTTTGCTAACTTTGTATTGCGAATGGCTTCAGATATCTTCCATGCGCATGCATCTGCCAGCAACTCGCTCCACCTACGCTTTTCGTTCTGATTGTCGCGGGTGATAGGTGAGCCATTATCGGCATAATCAAGTGCTTTTATCATGTAAGGGGATGGCTGAAGATCCCTCCAGCTAACCGAAATGGATTTCTGGCTGCAATTCTTAGCGATGTCGTTCGGCATGATTTCCTCTTTATTTTTATTATAGATAATGATCAATAAGCAGGTAAACCGTTTTCGAAGATATGATCCGCAAAAATTTATAGAATCTATTCTCTCGCTACCTCACACGATATTTTGTTAACCATCTTGGCTTTGGGTGTTAAGAACACAATCCGCAAAGCAGGCTATGCCAACTCAGACCAGGTTTCTTGGTGTCATCAAGGCGGCTACTCTCCAGCTAATGGCAAGCGGAGCTTTACTAGGATTATTTTTTGGCTATAATTATTGCGTGTTCATAATTTGGAATAATCATGGCCATCTACCACCGTTCCGACCTAGCCCAGCGCATGACACAGCAGCTCCTCAACCCAGGGGTTTTGGACGAAGGCTTGCGCTCAGGCCTCTTCATCTCAGGGCTCAGAAGAACGGGCAAGACGACATTTCTGATCGCCGACCTAGTTCCCGCGCTTCAGGAGAAAGGGGCCATCGTGATCTATGTCGATCTGTGGTCTGACACACTTACCTCTCCCTCGGCCCTGCTTCATCGGGCCATTGGGGAAAAGCTGCTGGAGCTTGAAACACCAGCCTCCGGAATTCTTGAGCGTTTGAGCAAGGTCAATGGTTTAGATCTTGGCGGGTTTGGATTCAAATTCGGCTTCAAGCTTCAGGATCTTGGCAAAGAGGGAGGTGTGACGCTAGCCCAGGCTTTGAGGGAGGTCGTCGACAAGGCCAAGACCGACCTGGTGCTGATTGTCGATGAGGTTCAGCAGGCGACAACTTCTGAAGATGGTCACAACATGATGCTTGCATTGAAGGCAGCACGTGACTCGATCAACCCGCGCCCTAGGACACCAGGTCATCTGCTCTTCATCGGAACGGGTTCGCATCGAGCACAGCTCAGTGAGATGACTGCCAAGCGTAACCAGGCTTTTGCCGGCGCTACATCCATTAGCTATCCAGTCTTGGATGAGGGCTATGTAAACTTTCTCATGGCTCTCTATGGCGCAGAGTTTGATGCCCAAAAGCTTCCTAGTAGGGAGGTGGCTATGCAGGCCTTCAGGGCTTTGGGGAATCGTCCAGAAGAGCTCAAAAGAGCGCTGGGGCAGGTTGTCCGGCAGGGAGGTGATCCCAACGTGGTCATGCCGATCGTGGCTCAGACCTTGCGCTCAACGGTAGCTGACGGGGAAATCCTGAAAGTCGAGAAATTAGGCAGCTTGGCCGTAGAGATTTTCGGTCGAATCGCTGGGTCTGATGGCCCTGTCAGTCGATTGTTTTCAGTTGAGGCGGCAGGCGATTACACCAAGGCGATTGGCCGGGATGTCAGGGTCGAAGAGATTCAGCCCGTCATCAACGCCCTTTTGGCAGAAAACCTCATCATGAGGGTAGGGCACGGCTCCTATACTCTGTCAGATCCCTATGTAGGGGAGATGTGGAAGGAGAATCTGGCGCTGTTGGGCGGGGCGAAGTGATGCGTCCACAATTCGATGCTGAGAAACATGTGCTCACCCTCAAATCCAGAAGCGGGTTTGGTTTGGCGCAAAAATAAGCTAATTAGTCATAAGGGAGAAGGTAAAATGACCGATTTGAATCAAGGTGCGCTGCCAGGGGCAGAGCTGGACTTCACGGTTCAGAAGAAAGAGGATGACAAGAAGATTGTCAGGATTTATGCCGATACTCGTGAGGCGAGGTCTGGCGTGATCAAAGCGCTTCAAGCGATGGCCAATGTTCACGTCACCGTTGTCGAGCTTCCTTGCGGTGACTACATCTTGAGCCCCGAGGTTGCTGTGGAGCGGAAGTCAGCTGTCGACTTCGTCAATTCAGTCATGAGTGGGCACATCTTTGAGCAGGTTGCTCGGATGAAGATCGATTACGTTCGACCAATGGTGTTGATTGAGGGCGACCCTATCCGCACCCGCTCTGCCATCAAGCCAGAAGCAGTGGCGGGGGCTATGTCTAGCCTGATGACAGTGCAGATGATCTCACTTGTATCAGTTGCTGACGTGACAGAAACAGCCATAATGATTGCTACCATGGCTCGCCACCTCCAGCACGGCCTGGGCTACGAGATCAACTTACATCCGAAGAAGCCTAAGCCAACGCAGGATGCCAAGAACTATGTGATTTCCAGCCTTCCTGGGCTGGGGACAAGTACGTCGGCCAAGCTGCTGGCCCACTTCGGCACAATATATGGGGTGGTCACAGCATCACAGGATCAAATCATGGGCGTGAAGGGAATTGGGCCAAAAACCGCATCTAGGATCTATGATCTGATTCACCATCATTGATTTTGAATTGTAATTAATTTTTAGATAATTTATATATAATGTTTTAATGGAGATGAGATAATGCCAGCAGATACTAAAACCCAGGAAATGGTGGACAAGATATACGCTGATTACGGCGATCTAATCGTTGGCAACGAAGATCATATGTCTATTGTCTTCTCCCTGCTGAGTTTGAAAGTATTAAACTCTAGCAACAAGCCGGATATCTCAGCAAATAACAAAAAATTAATCTTAGAAAATTACCCTTCGGCAACCCTTGAGGATATAAAGTCTAGAGGCCTAGACGAGAAGGGTCTTTCGACGCTTTTGATTGTTTTAAATCAGGTGTTGTCTATAGCTATAGATTATTCTCCACTTACAAATGCAAAGGCAGATCAGGATAAAGATTTTTCAACTGGTCAGCAGCCTCGTGCGCAAGAAATTGCAACCAATGCGCATGCTTCAATAAAGGAACTTGGCTATTCGTCATTTGGATCTGCTACAACAATGGTTTATTCGGCCCTTATGATGGCTACCATTGATGGTGTTACACAATTCCATCTTTATAGAATGATTATAGAGGCAATGGCTCAAATACCAAAATTTCACCATGAGCTTACGCCGCGCAAAGCACCCTCGGATTCTGAAATGATCAATGTATTGTGCAAACAAATGGGAATTTCAAAGGCGACTGCAAAAAAATATTTGGCCAGCTTTAAGCAGTCTATCGAAAAATGAGTTCTTAAAACCTATTTTTCTGTGCGGTTTTTAAATCTTGGAAGAGACTGTCAAAGCCGATTGAAAATCGGCTTTGAATCCAAAATAAATGCAGCCGACATTCTTTATGTCATTGTAATGCTGGGTGAATCAAGAAAGGGGCTTCGCAATATACTCAAGTGTAAATAGGCAATCTTATGAAAAATCAGCATATGTTTAACCACATATTTTAAAACGCAGCGGTAAGCCCCAGAAGTTTGAATTACGCGGCCTTTTTCGTCAATACAGACGATCTTCATGATCGTAAGCCCTCTGTTACTGAAGCGAACTGTTGTTTAAAGCAACATGCGCTGCCCTGCACTGGCTGACGTCCAGCTCGAACTGGGCGCGGGTGATGCCCACGTAGAAAATCCTCGCTTCTTCTTCACTGAACGGGATCTTCGACTTTTCCGAGTCGGTAGGTGGAAATGCAAAATCATCTGCTAGACGCACGGTAGGAAATTCTAGTCCCTTAGCCTTGTGAACGGTCGAAATGGTCAGGTCAGCTTCTTCTTGCTTGACGTTGTGCACGGCTTTCAGAGCGGAGAGAAGATGCTGAGCTGGCCAGAGAAGAATCAATCTGACGAGGGTGGCAAGCTCTGCCCCTACCTCGGTCTCGGAATATTCGACAAGCTCATTCCAATCTCGGAACATCTGAAACTCAGGTAACCGGGGACGTCTCCCTTCCATCAGGCTGACGCAAGCTTCGACTTCATTGATCATTGTCGAGACATCACCCGCCATGTGAACCCTTTTCTTCAGCTTGAGTGCTTCCATGAGCTCAGTCATGGCGCCCCTATTGCCACGGCATAAGATGGCCTTTGGGTTGTCGATCACGCAGATCCTGGAGTCAACCATGGGAGAACCTACGATTTTGAAGCTTTTTTCGCCCAGGAAATTCTGCAAAACCTTGTTGGCCATCTCAGCAATGGGTTGGCCGTATCTGAATGAGCGGGTGAGGGTGCTTGTGTGTTTTGTTTCGATGGTGTCCATTGCATTGACCGCTCCGCGCCAAGCGTAGATCTGCTGCCGGCGATCTCCCACCCAGATAACCTGGCATGGTTGCTCGTTGATCACCCTGAGGGTCACACCTGAAGTATCTTGCGCTTCGTCCAGGAGAATGAAGTCACAGGCGAGCACAGGCTCGGTCAGAGCCCAGATCTTCAAATAAACGTCTGGCCATATTGGCAAAGTGCCTTTGACGTCTTTAAGCAGATCCCAGAGCCTCACGGCGTAGGGCCCGAGGTGACTGACGATAGGCTGGGCAGCGACATAGGCTTGTTGCTTGTCGCCTTGCTTTGTCATCAGGTTAATCAGCTTCCAGGGCGCTGACTTGGTTGTCAGATGCGCCTCATCACTCTGGGTGTAATTCACAACCCATTGGCGGATCGCATTTGCCTGTGCCCATTTAGAAATTCCCGCCCAGTCATTCAGCAGCAGGGCGTCGATTATCATCTGGCTTGATATCGTTTTTTTTTGCAGCCTGTGCTTGAACATGTAGCCAGCCCCCTCAAAAGCGACCGAATGCGTTGTGCGACAGGACGTCCCCTTGTTGAATTTGGAGGTGGCCTCCTTGATAATGGCGTGGTTGAAAGCAAGGTAAAGGCCTTTGCGGCTACCCATGTTCTGACTTATAGCAGTTAGACCACTGGTCTTTCCCGCGCCAGCCCCGGCTTCGATCTTGAGGCTTGCGCCTGTCACGGCAAGCTCCAGGCCATGCTGCTGCTCATCGGTCAAGGGATGGATGCCCAAGCGGAAATTGTTTGGATTTGATTGCAAAGGCGGAGCGATGAAATTGTTGAGGCTCAGCATGCTGTCGGGGATGCTAGATCCAGGCGGTTCGTTCTGGATGGGCTTTACAGGCAAGGTCACCACATTGGGACTGCTCGCATGTGCTTTGATTGGCTGAAGATCGCTATCAAGACCTAGCTGGGTGATCAGAGATTTCCCTGTGGCTTTGTGGTGAATTTTTTCAGCTTTCTTGACGACGTCATGGAGGCGAGCGTTCTCAAGGGCAAGCTTTCTGATCAATTCAACGGGGTCGTTTGCCATCATTATCCAGAAGCAGGGCTTTGATTTTCACTGATGATAGTCCTCAAGACGCAAGACGCCAACCGGCTCATAATTAAGTCCATGGAGAAGCTGAAGGCTACATTCTCAGCTAATGCCTGCATCCCGCAGGCACCCTAGAAGGAAATCCTTAGCAATTAGACTTTTTTATGGTCACTCGGCATCGCCCCACATATATTTAAATGCCGTTTTTATGCCAATTTTGAAATCATAAATGTTAAAGAATAAATTCTTGACATTTGGGTGAGACCGAAGACTGTTGAGTCTTTCTTGAATTTTTAATGAATCGCTAATTCTTTCATCAGTAACTGCGCCTGAAAGTGTAGAGTCACGGAGGTACTGAAGGGGGTTTATGGTTGAAGCAACATGAAAATTGCGCTTGTATTTAGACTTCAAACGCGACAGACATTCGCTTACAAGCTCCATGCCAAGCCCAGGCGTGGAAGCTGGATTTCTTTCGAATATTGCCAGGGTGACTATATTCCCATCACAGAAAAGTCTTTCCATGTTGATATCTTGTTTGTCAATGTGCTCACCATATTCACTCATTATTTCATTTTGAAGCTGAACTAAGACATAATCAAGTATGTCTACATCTTGATCGCCGACTGAATCAGCAGCAGAAATTAGCTCACCACCACTAGACGGCTTCTTAGCTGGGCCAGATATGTAGGAGCCTTGTGCATACGCAATAATGTCACCCGAATCTGATTGGATCTGACCAGTCCAAGAGTGGCTTCTGAAGCTAGATGGTTCACAGTCATCACTGAACGATTGAAAAACAAAATTGTGCCCCCCAAGCTTATAATAGTCTTTCGCGGGAGTTTTGCTAGGGTTTATGGCCCGCGTATTTCTATAAAATCCGTTATCGCCTCGCTCATAAGTGAAGAGGCTTAGTGCTTTCCTTGGTAAAATTACTGTGTTTAAGAAATTCCTCATATGAGAACTTAGATTGGGGAACCCCTTTTCATTTCTTGAGAGTTCATTTGCGTCATTTGGGCTAAATCCTGTGCCTTTGAACGATTTCAACACTTCAGTCCAAGATTGTCCTAATATATATTCTATAGTTTGGATCAAGGCGTCCTGAAATAAATTGTCAATGATCTCTGGATCAAGGAAGTCCTTTATTTCGGAGTTTTTTATTTGCTCAATGGTAACCCAGCCTCCCATTGAGGCTGCTATGGTAGCTGCAGACGCAGTACTTTTTTCCAAGGTTTGAAAGTTGTAGTGTTGAAGCGAGTTATTGCACCAATAAGAATCAAAACTATCCTCGATTTCGGCAAGCACTTTCTCTGAAAGAAGGCAAGTCGTAGATCCATATTTCCACCTGCTTACGAGATGATTTGGCCAACTTTTAAAAAATTCGAAAGCTACTTTGTTTTTGTCTGACAAATCAAAAGCATGCTCAAGAGAATCGATTGTTCTAGCGGACTCTCCAAAAATAACTTTACTTAGATTTGAGATCGGATCCCACATCAAATAACCGCCATCATCTAGAAAACACTCTGGGAAAGCTTCGGTTGCGGATTCAATAGCTTCAGCGTAATTTAAATAGCCAAGGGTAATTGCCACATTCTCCCTAGACTCTTCAAATGAAATTGTTTTATCATAGACCCAATTTTCTTTAACAAAATTGCACAGGCAATCAAATCTCCCAGATGTAAAGTCTGAGGTGGATAGTGGCAAGTTCTTTAATAATCGCATTTTGGAATTCCTTTAACTTGTGTGAACTGCTGTCCGCTGTTAATCGAAGCCCAGATTCTGTTCCAGGTTGTGAAATTTGTCATTACCATCTTACCGGTCTTCAATGCTTAAATTCTTATTTGAACGGTGACGCTCTTCATCCAAGCTGTTGTAATACGTATCGGTTGTGGTAGCCAGGCTCTCATGACGCAGATCCGCCTGAAGATCTTTGTGCTCACGCACCTTGGCGTCGAAGGTTGCCGAGGTGTGCCGGAGCCAATGAAGCGATGCTGAGCGCAAGCTGTCGACTTCTTCCTCTGAACGACCATCGTCTCGCATCCGTTGAAATGCTTTGTCGAAGACCTCTTGCACCAGGGTTCGAATGTGCCCCTCAGACAAGCCTGGCCGCCCTCTCAGCGAAGAAATCAAGGGGGCCTGATCATCAGGGGAGGGTGCAGCGGTCATTCCGAGGAAGCGCCTGTACCGCGA
>Ga0247734_1001111_pt1 | contig 21175 bp, 16 predicted proteins | sample UWRJL103311B2_FD_180933 | JGI IMG/M metagenome (GOLD analysis project Ga0247734, IMG submission 180933) | Plant litter microbial communities from Arlington Agricultural Research Station in Wisconsin, United States - UWRJ-L103-311B-2 | ecosystem: Environmental > Terrestrial > Plant litter >... | reverse complement strand
CTGCCGCTCTTGGCATTCGTAACCCAAGGATTCAAAGTATGGCTTCGCAAGGTGCGACGGACCCTGGAAAATCATGCGGCCTTGATCAATGAGAAGTACCTTGTCCGATAGATCGAAAACAGAGTCAGATACTTGGTAAAGCGAAACAATGGTTGCCTTTCCGCAAGTATCTGTAAGGATCCGCAGACTTCGGGTGTAGTCCAATGCGGAAGCTGCATCTAACCCACGAGTCGAATTGTCCCAAGCTACCACAGAGGAGTTTGCAGCGAGCGATTCCACAATTGAAATACGTTTCCTTTCGCCACCAGACACGCCTCTGATAAAACTATTTCCTACCAATGTGTCGAGAACATGACTTATACCAAAGACGCGAGCAAGCATCTCATGGTATTGAGGGATGTCTTTCCGATTGCGTTTAGGAGTTTTACATTGAAGGGCAAATTCCAGAGTTTGACGGACTGTGAGCGTCGGGAAATGAACGTCATCTTCGGGAATCTGAGAAAGCATTAGGTGACAAAATTTTCTTAAAAAAGAAATGCTGAAGCTACAGAAAGGTGCGTGACATACATATGAGACCTCTCCTCGGTAGTGTTTTGAAATCTCTTCAGGGGTAAATCCTGAGTAATCCAGGGAGCCTGTAACACCAAGAAACGAGGAATGATCATTCGTTATGGTACGTAGAAATGTTGAACAGCCAGACCCAGGCGCTCCAAGAACACTGAGAACCGGTTAGAAGTCCGACTACCCTTGGGGGAAGGGCTACATACAGCATGATTTCACCACCCCTAACCACACCTGAGAAGTTTTGTATAAGAGGTCGTCCACTTTCGGGTTTTGGTTTTGACCCCAGCAAGCTAGTTGTCCATTCATACAAATCACGACCTGTCAATGTCCTCCACAGGGCATCCTTGAGTGTTTTGACTGGGCCATGACTTGCACCACTACTTACCCACGTCGTTACGTTTTTGAAGCACACACCTAGACGTGGTTGAGAAATGCCAGTCTCTAATTGGGCTTTATTATTCTTTTGGAGGAAGCTATCAAAAGCAACATGCGTGTCTGGATATGGCTGTGGGGCATCTCGGGCATCTCTAGTCAATACACGATGAATGTGGGCTATCGTGTCTTCTGCTTCTTGATTGAAAGCAACGTGGGAAGCAGCATCTCTGGAATCATGATTGCCATGAGACACTTTCGAGACCGTTCGCTGAACGTGATACTGAACAGGTGCCGGCATAGCGTGGCAAAAATCTTATTTAACAAATAGTAACGATAATGAAAGTAGAGTAAAGAGCAAGATTTGTAAGTGATTGGACCGAAACTATGAGCTGGAAACAAGGAAAGGAGCAGGTAGTTATAATGATATGTCAGAGACTGAAAGTCAAAGGCGCCATGCGGGAATACATGACCTAGTGAGTTCCAAGGTGGATTAACTATCTTGGCGAGTCAAGTCAATGAGAGTCAACGAGGAAATAATGGAAAGCTAGTCTAACTTCCCTAGTGAGAGAAAGGAAGCCAAGAATCAGATGGAGAGAATTGAAGAGTCATAAAACACATATTGTTAGGGACTACGCACGTTCAAGGCTCAACCGATGTGGTATTGCGCCTACCCGAGACCCGAACCGGAGTTTGATAATACAAGCAAATTTTAGCCAAGGGCAAACAACGCTATGCCAAAGTAGGAAGCCAAGACTGCATCACATGACAAGACCTCCATTGAAATAATTTAATTGGCCAATTAGAACCCCCAAAAATGGTGGCCAGATAGGAACGGGGAATCTCTGTCATGACCTCTTTTCCTCGTCATAAATTTGAAATCAGCATGCCTGACTAAGCTTAGAGAGACCAGGAATTTTTACCTGACTACATGGAGTTACTGTGATCTCTCAGTTGTTGAAGTCTACGAGCGAACCACTCACTACTCGTGCACATCTTAATTTATGACACTTCAAGCACATGTCTGTCGTTGCTAAAGGCTCAACTCGGGTCGCATTGATCAGTGGGTACCTCTTGGAGAGAGGAGAGGATCATAACATATTGGATAAGCCAATACCTTCTACAACCCCTTGTTGGACATGTCGCCGAAGCAGGGTTGTCTGTGATAAGGCATCCCCAACATGTGCTAAGTGTCGGCAATTGGGTCGGCCATGTCTCGGCTACAAGAAGCCACTGGTGTGGAACAAAGGTGTAGCAAGTCGTGGAAAGTTGATGGGAAAGTCCTTTAATGACCTGGATCCTCAAAATATGACAGTGAGCTCGGCAGCGCCTGAAAGTCCTATTTCTCAACTTCTGGAAGTTTGTATATCTTCAACACTGGGAAGTCAAAAACTGGCAGACCCGATATTCCAGGGTTTCGACACCAATACGCGATATTACCTCGACTACTGTAAGTTAATTTGTTGTATTGCTGTGGTTTTCTGATCTCGAAGTAGACGCACACAAGCTATGCCTAGAAACTGTACTTCACGATAACTTAAATGGAGGCAACCCGTTCAGAGCGGTATGTAGACTATTAAAGCTTAGCTGCACCCCAAGGAATTTGCTATTCTGAACAGTGAAAATTTTGCTAATTTGAACAAGCTATTGGCTCTGATAAAAAACAGTCCTCTAATTCTGAAAACAATACTTGCAGTTGCTTCACGACATGCAACGAACACCAAGTTCTGTCCAACAATACTTCCTCATAGTGGACAATTGGCCACAAATAAACCACTGGCGTTGTCTGAATCAGCAACCAGGTCATTATATCAAGCACTCTCCTATAAACAGGCAGCTCTTGCTCAACTCCAGTTTGATCTGAAAGATTTGAAAGATCTGAAAGATCTGAAGGCTAATAGATACGAAGCCATCATTGCTTCCATTTCCATCTTTGTATTTCTTGAACTGCTTGAGTCAGGTAGAGATACTTGGAAAATACACCTCGACGGAGTGAAGAAACTCGTATTAGAAGATCCACATGTAGGTGGACCTAATGCATCAGAAATGGAATTTCAGGCAATAGTGCGTACTAACCAACTCATTGACCCCTACCTCTTCGACACCTGTATCATGTAAGCTTCCGTAAAGAACAAGATGGTGGACTTACTAATTCGATCTTCTAGTTGCGACATAATGGGAACGACACTTGCAACGCCATACAGGATTACCCAGCCAATGAAGCCGACCGTTCCTATACTGCATTGTCTTTATCGCTCTGAAAGAATGTCATTCCTTGGTTGTCCTGCCGAGCTGCTCTATATTCTTATGGTAGTCAATTGGCAGTGTTGGTCAGCTAGTCAAGGAACACCTCCGTCGCCAGACAGCGAGTTCTTCAGTGGAGCACCAAACTCAACAAACAGTGAGCTTACATTGATTGACAGAATACAAAATTTCGAAACACTGGCCTGGGCACACAAAACAAGTTCTTCTGATTCGCTTGACGTGTCTCAACGTGTCCACATAGCATCTGCCTATAAGTCCGCCGTTTTGATATATACAATCCGTGTCCTCTGCTCTCCAAGTCTTCAAATATCTCAACCCAATATGGCTTTACTTGCATCCCAGATCATCACGGATCTCTTAGCAATCCCGCCCCAAGACCCTTTTGTGAAGTGCATTCTTTGGCCAACATTCATAGCTGGTGCTGAGACTCAGGAACCGGCGCTCCGTAGTCTGGTATGTGATTTGTTCCAGAGATTTTGGTCTGGGATTCGGTATGGGAATGTTTCGGACGCCGCTCAGGTTCTCGACCGAATCTGGACCAGAGTTGATATGGGTGAGGCATGGAATGGCGGATGGACTGATCATTTGGGGGGTGACTGGTTATTTGTTTGATTTGATTTGGCAACTTTTTGGGTCGATATAACTCATACTTTACAATTAGTCCTAATCAAAGCTTCTTAAACCAGCCCAATTCGAAATTTTGGTCGCTAATGCCTCTTATATTGAATGATTCAATATCGGGACACAATTTGCTTTTCTGTCACTCATTGAAATTACTTCGCAAAAATGGACCTATGTCAGAATCGCGTTGCACTCAATTTATGCTGCATCAAACTTTGTCTCAAGTTTGATCTGGTATAGCTAATCAGTGTGGCTAGACTGAGCAGGTCAGTTCAGATCATCTCACTTGTGATCATATATTCGGTCTGAACCTCATAGCTCACCAAAGCCATCACGGGAATATTGTGCTGAAAAGTGCCTTGGCATTCTAAGTTTCGCCATAACTTTAGGCACTGGTGAGCTATTACTACGCTCCAAAAACCCCTTCTTCCTTCTCTCATTTCGTTCAAATACGCCGAAGTGAATTGGTAAGCCATTCATCCGTGCACGAATACAGTCACGTGAAACTCCAAATGTTGTTAAAGTCCGTGAGCACACAACGCCACATCTAGGCGTAGCCTCTGATAAGATGCGCCACTCGCTACAACAAGATGATTAACGAGGATATATTTGTTGGTGTTTTGGATAGCAGGCGGATTGAACCTGAGTAGCCTCCCGAAGGATGCTACAAGCTCAGATGGAAGTAAATATCCTTGAATTGCCGACCCCCTCTCTTCAGCGATTGCCGAAGCGCCTGACAAAGCCTCTTTGAACAACTGCCGCGTTTTATATATCTAACCGACACTGCTCAAAAGATAGATGGCCAAGAAACTGTGATTTTGCCTCGTAGTGTCTCCGATTCTGCCTGTCGCGGTTTATGCTGAAACTCAACAAACAACAGATATGCTCACCCGCGAACAGACTTAGATTGCCTTGGCTTACTAGGCTTTTGGCACTTTAATCAAAATATATGTCGAGGGTTATGGTCCTGCAGGCGACGATAAATTAGCATACCTTCCCATATAACGAAAGCACCGACAGAGAAAACTACTAGTCCAAACAATTACATTTCCCCTACGATGGCACCTGGATTTAAGCTGCTATGTTTGGTTTCTCTGGTCGCGAGTCGAGTGTTCTCTACTCCTGTGCAAACAAGTGATTCGCTGCCTCGGGTGGATAACGAATATGACTACATTGTGGTCGGAAGCGGTCCGGGAGGTGGAACCGTGGCATCAAACCTGGCAAGAGCCAACTACACTGTCCTCTTACTGGAAGCTGGTGATTCTAGCGCTGGTGATGGTTCAGTAAGTTCACCTCCACCACAGGTGACTTGGGACTTCTTCGTCGAACACCACGCAGAAGCAGAGAAGAACAAGCTTTATAGTCATTTAACCTGGAAAACGCCGTCCGGTGCGTACTGGGTAGGCCGAACTAACCCTCCCGCTGGCTCAACGCTTTTGGGAGTCTACTACCCAAGAGGTGCTACAGTAGGTGGCTCATCTATGATCAATGCTATGTGTACCTGGCTCCCTCCCGACAGCGATTGGGATTACATAGTCAAACAAACGGGAGACACATCTTTTAAGTAGGTTTAAATCGGTCTTCCGATGTTCGTTTTGCAGTGAAACCGCGCTAATCTGACATCAGCGCGACTGGTATGAGAAAGATCTTTGAGAGGATCGAAAAGAACAACTATCTACCTGCCGGGACTCCTGGCCATGGTTTCACAGGATGGTTCCAAACGATGTTGCAAACTAATGCACCCGCATTGTCTGGTGTTACTGCTGCTGTCATGAATGGATTTGCCACTGCGTTTGGTAAAACTCCATCGACTATGACTACAATGATCCGATCTGATCCAAACTTCCTTGATGCGAAGAGGGATTGGACAGATGGTATATGGGGCTTGGCTTCGCATCAGCGATCAAATGGTCAGCGATATAGCTCGAGAGACTATGTTCAAGATACTATCTCACGAGGGTTCCCCCTAACACTCTCACAAACGTCTTTAGCAACCAAGGTCATGTTTAGTAATGCATCTTGTGGAGCTAAGCCTCGTGCTACTGGAGTGTCATATCTTTTCGGAAAGTCACTTTACAAAGCAGATCCCAGGTATAATTCCAACAACAAAGGAGAAACCCGAATAGCTACTGCACGGAAAGAAGTTATCATTTCTGGTGGGACTTTCAACTCACCTCAACTCCTTCTGCTTAGTGGAATTGGGGATCAAGAACAACTCAAAAAATATGATATTCCCGTCATTAAACATCTACCTGGGGTTGGGAACAACATGCAGGATAATCAAGAGATGCCGATCATGGGCCAGTACAAAGGCTCATCCAGTTTCGGCCAAGGTGGCTATATCATGTACAAGACGAAGCATTCACCTGATGGTGAGCGCGATGTTTTCCTTATGCAAGGCTCAGGCTTTGCCTTCCGCGGGTTTTGGCCCGCAAATCAAACGAATAACAACTTGCCCACTGAGCCTGCAAATATGTATGGGGTTAGTCTCGTTAAAAACCACCCTCAAAACACCAAAGGATACGTTCGTCTAAAGAGCAAGGACCCGCAAGATACTCCAGCTATCAATTTCATGCATTATGCGGAGGGTAAAGAAACCGATATGGGAGCCATAAAGGACACTATCGCTTTGGTTCGGAAAGTATACTCTGGTGTGCCATCCCCTTCTGGACCAATTGCCAGTACTGAGCCTCCTTGCCCGGCCGGTCCAGACAAGGACGGTTATTGTGGACAAGCAGACGAAGACTGGATCACCGCACAGACATTCGGACATCATCCAACTAGCACTAATCCAATGGGCCGTGAGGATAATCCCATTGCTGTTGTTGACAATCGCTTTAGGGTCCATGGTATTGCTGGTCTGCGCGTTGTGGATGCGAGTGTATTTCCTCGTATCCCAGGTATCTTCCCGGTAGTAGCAACTTTCATGATTAGTGAAAAGGCTTCGGACGTATTAGTTGAGGATGCCAAAATTCCCAGCACATGTGTATTCAATGCTCCATAATTATGGAGCAACCACAAACTTCAAGTCTAAAACAAGGTTATTGTAGAGAGAACTATATTGAAGCGAAATAGCAGAGAATATACATAACAGAAAGTTTGATTTCTCTTACCATACTTTAGAATTCATATATCATTCTCAAGCTAGACTTTCAAATGGGCAAGAGTCTAAGTCCTATCCTAATTATGATTTAGGCTTTTTTTTACCCGCTACCCCTTTCTTACCAATGGATTCTTGCTAGATATTTTTGCAAGATAGCGAAGATCCTGGTGACTTGACTTGCTGCTTTATACCACTGTAGTTTCCCATTTGATCGGTACGGTGAAGAACTTATCGCTAATAACTATACTCACCGTTCTTTAACTTTTAATTCAATTCATCATCCTCACCACTAGACATCATAATCTTACCGAAGCTACTAAGGTCGCTTATTCTTGTGTAACATTGTGTCTATACCAAGCAGAGAGCCAAGGGGCGGGGTACACTTCCACTCAACCATTCACTGTATTTAGCCTATGCACTCATAATGTGAAACTACCTAGGATACAGGTTCTGCTTTACCCGATACCGAGCAAACAACTTCAGATAGTGAGCTTAGCAAAGTCCAAGCATCTCTCGCAAATACTACAACAGTCAACTGTCCTGTATGACCTAGGTGAATGATTTGAGCATCGTGTCATATTTATCGAGAATAAAGAACATTTCATACATTGATCCCCGTGACGAAGAGAATCCGATGCTAATGTCGGCATACCAATAGATTTTATAGCCCGGCTTACCTGCAGAATGTTATCCGTAAAGAGCACACCGCTTGTCGAGAGGCTTACGCTACATAATAAATATTATACGACCGTATAGCCTGCTGTCAAAAACTCCGGTTGCTTGTTGTTTATTTTTCACTTCCCCAACATGTTTATCAAGAACTGGGCAACGGTAGGACTAGTTGCTGCAATTGCTGCTGTGCCTTCATCAGGTGAGACTTATGACTATGTAAGAGACACACTCTATTCAAAAACAGCTAAAATAGCCGTTAAAAATTCAACTTTAAGTCCATTTATCAAAAACCCTATTCTAATCTATATTCCTCGTAGATTATCGTGGGAGGTGGAACAGCCGGCGGTGCTCTTGCTACCCGCTTGAGTATCGGTCTTCCCAACGCAAGTATTTTGCTTCTTGAGGCTGGTCCGTCCGCTCTTGACGAGCTCAGGATAAATGTTCCCGGGTTACGTGGTTCAATCCTGGGAACAAATTATGACTGGAACTTTACCACAACTCCACAAAAAGGCCTCGGGGGTCGGTCTGTTCCCGTGAACCGTGGTAAGGTGCTTGGCGGCTCGTCAGCAATGAACTATCTGTGCTACGACAGAGCTGCAGCTGCCGAATACGATGTTTGGAATGAGTTGGGGAGCCACGGCTGGAACTGGAAGACCATGATCCGGGCTATGACGAAGTCAGAAAACTACACTGCCAAAGATGACGGTGACGTACATGGCCGCTCTGGTCCAATTCGCTCAACTTATAACAAAGTTGTATTTGACACTTTGAGAACATGGCAGCCAACAGTCAGTAAACTGGGTGTGCCTATCAATGACGGAGGAAGTTTAGGTGGAAATCCTATTGGTGTGATGTTTCAACCTACCAACATTGACGAGACACACTATACTAGATCCTATAGTGCAAACAGCTACCTGCCGTTGGCGGGTAAGAACCTAATTGTGAGATCGCAAGCACAGGTTGTTAAGATTGTGTTGAAAGAACAAGTGGGAAAACTGTCCGCAACTGGAGTTACTTTGGCAGATGGAACTTCAATATCTGCAAGGAAAGAAGTGATATTATCAGCAGGCACTATTCAAAGTCCTGGACTGCTTGAATTGTCTGGTATTGGCCAGGTTGCAGTTCTTAAGGCAGCGGGAATCACTCCGTTACTCGATCTTCCTGGCGTGGGTGAGAATCTTCAGGATCATATTCGTACTTCCAATACATATCGCCTAAAGCCTGGACTTGATAGTTTTGACTCATTAATATACGATGCAGGAGGCTCAAACGCAACTCAGGAGCTGCAAAAGTGGATTGATGGCCAGTTCTCACTTTATGATTACACAAGCTCTGCTTATGGGTTTCTAAAATGGTCGCAGGTCAGCAAGCAAGGCCACAAGGATTTATTGAAATCTGCTCTAAATGATTTCGGAAACAGCATCAATGTGATTGATAAAACGAAACTTAAATTTTTGAATGATTCTTCTGTTCCAGATATGGAGGTGATCCTCGAGGCCAATTATGTTGGAGCCAATGGATACATGGGTGGAAACTACATTACAATATTTACCGCTCTCATGCATGGACTGACCCGAGGGAGCGTGCATCTGGATCCCAATAATCGTCTTGGACAACCATTGATTGATCCAAAATTTCTCAGTAATGAGGCTGATATACGGGGAGTCATTGAAGGTGCTAAGTTCGCACGCAAGATTGCCAATACAGAGCCAATGAAGTCGTTATGGGAGTCTGAGATTGATCCCGGTATAGTTGTACAAACTGATGCACAATGGCGGGATTATGCAGTCAAAACGACAGAAACCTTTTACCATCCAGTTGGTACCTGCGCTCTGTTGCCAAAGAAAGATGGAGGTGTTGTTGATAAGAATCTGCTTGTTTATGGTACAAAGAATTTGCGAGTGGTCGATAATAGTATCATCCCGGTGATCTTATCAGGCCATATCCAAACCGCTGCTTATGGAATTGCAGAAGTTGCGGCGGAGAAAATTATTGCTGCTGCTTAGTCAAGCTGGTAGATATTACTGTATGTCCTTTGGTATAAGATTGATTGTACATCATGAATTGTGAATTCATGTTGAAATCAATGCCTCTTTGCTACTTCATTCAAATAAAAGTAAACTAAATATAAATTCTAGTCTTCTATTTTCGCCTAAAGTCAATAATATTTCTTGCAAAGTTGAAATTAACGCAAAGTGGCAATAAAAAGTTAAACTTTTAGGAATGAAACTACAAACGTAAGAAGCGTAGCTCTGTGTGAGTTTTTCATGTTCTAAGAGTTTATGAACTAACCCGAGGCCCTTTAGAGGTATATTTGTGCCATTGGGCTTTTTTCCTTTTCTGTTTTACGGTCGCTAGGTTTTTTCAGAAGGAATCAAAAATCTAACCTATACAAGTATTACAAGTCTTCTACAGTCTATCTCCTCTTACTCCTTACTCCTAGAACTGTTAAACCCTGGAATGATGGATCTATGTGAACTATAGTAAGTTTTGGGGAGTGGTTTATGTAAGTAGTATGTTGGATGAATCTAAGTTGGATAAAACTGAAGATTACGTTACCTAGGTATATACTGGATCAAGAATGGCGATTATTCACAATGGATTATGTAGTAAACGAAATGTGATAAATTACTCCTTTGGAGCACATAAACTCTAGAACATATGAAATTTGATTATGTAATTTATTAGACATTGGTGTAAAGTTCATCCTTCTTCTTAGCCTCCTTCGTATCGTCTTTCGATAACGTTAACAGGACCATCATTCTACGTCAGTCATTGAGCTGCATCGTCCCAAAAATGTTTATATAAGTTGATATGCGTCCAGTAGTGAGAATTACCATACAATCTTATTGATGGTATGGAGACCCAAGGTTTCGATCAAGAAAAAATGGTGGTGGGTTAATGCAGGTTCAAATTGTGATTTGAACGGTTTTGGCAATACTGGGAACTCCAGTCGGCGACATTGCGAAAAGATAATAATAGCCAGGGATCAATATTCCACTGTCAGTTGGAAGTTTGAGGCTATATCCCTGTCCACTCTGAACATTGGAAACTGGGACCCTTCTTTGGTCACTATTAATTGAGTGGGTAGCGCTTCCTATACGAACCAGAGAGAAACTCATCCCACGGGTAGCTTGGGTCATAATGACAGTGACACTCCCACCAACGGGGATTTGATGAGATGAGAGGGAAGAGATAACAGGCCTTGTTGCCGGTGTGTTGTCCTCGTTGAACAAATATGGAGGCGTGAAAATTTGACCATCAGCATGATTTACTGCCGTATTGCATCTGGCAGCCGATTTTCCAGGCGCACCGACATAGCAGAGCCCACCGCCACCACTGAAGACAGTTCCGTCCGGAAGCAAAAGAGATACGGAGTGATAGTTTCGTGCGATCGCCGCAGGTGCAAGTTGTGACCAAGTCTTGCTGTGAGGACTAAAGATTTCGGCAGCCAAGATACCGGCGGTGTCAGTGAAAACATGTGCAGTTCGCTGACCACCTGTCACAACCACACAACCATCTGGCAGAACGACACCATTGCCAAACGCTCTTGGAGCTGACATATCTGGAACACGCTCAACCGCTGCCGGCTCGCCTGGGTTTGTGATAGTAGTAATATGTGTCCGCGCTGAAGCTGGGCTGTTATCGTAATTTTGAGCTCCGCCAGTGCTAAGGATTTTGCCAATATCGTACATAACATTGATACCGCACATAGCATCAGCATCATCGCGAGTTGCCGCTTCGACCACCGATCCTTCACCAGAGGTACCGTACCAATGTTGCTTTTTGCTTGGGCCAGCTTGGAACACAGATCCATTTTTCCATCCGAAAAGCCAGGCATGGTTGTCCTCTCTCCAAATTCCTTCCTTGTCGACAGTCAACATAGGATCAACATCCGCCTTTGGCAGCAGCTTCCATGTATTTGTAGCGGGGTTGTAAACCTCGCCATTTTTCCCTCCTCTTGGACCAGTGTAAGAACCTCCGATGGTGAAAACTTGACCATTTGATAGAGTAGCTGACGTTTGATATCCGCGGGGCACCTTCATATTAGGACCTCGAGTGAACTCATTCGTGAGAGGGCTGTAGATACTTGTTGCCTCAGCGTTAGAGCCACCAGTAATTATGATTCGACCATCAGCCAATGCGCTACATTCAATCAACAAATTAGTATATGTTATATGCAGTGCTGGCTTTGGTAATGGGATTCAGTGGTCCGAGAGCTATCCCAGGCTCACCCGAATCCATCGTATGACATTAGGATTTGACGAACCTGATCCCAGGGCAGAACATGTCATGGTTGGTGTTAGCAACCTGACGCTCTGATACAGCCTTCGTATTGAAATTATAATCGGCAAACTGGGTACTATGAAGAAGTGCGTTAGTAGCTGATTCATATATATATTTAAATATTAGTAAATCAGGATAGTTAAGTCGCGGATCTGAGAGACACCAGCTCCTGTTGTAGACAGGCCAACCAGATAAAACCTGATGGGAATGAGAATGATTATGAATGTGACATACTATCCGCCAGCACCACCGAACGTAGTAGCTCCCCAAGCCGAAAAAACGAGCATTCGGAATGAGTCCGGTACCTGTGGTACAATGTAGGCAGCAACAGGGATTACAGGAAGCTTTATAACATCGGACCACTTTCCAAGTTTTCTCTCGTTATTTCCAACAACGTTCAGACGAATGACATCAAATCTCTTGTTAGTAACCCAAGTTAACACAACCGAATCATCTTTGATGTGGCAAACAGAATCGATATTATCAAAAACAGCTTTTGTGCAGCCTTGAGTAGTAGAGCATAGGGCTGCGCAGGCAGTGGCTGAAGTGATTTTCCTGACAACCTTACTAGTTCGGCCTCGAAGATCTGTACTGGGACAAATATTATAGTTGGCCCCAGCTTTTGAGTTGTACGTTGTGACGGAGGAAGGGCATTGAGTGATTGTTGTGCCTTGAATGTCAACAATTTTGAGATTGATAACATCGTATCTCTGATTAGTGGCCCATGTCAGATCTGCAGTAGAATCTTTGATATGGCAGGCATATGCCTTCGTGTCAAATACAGCTTTTGTACACTTGGGATTTTGGCTACACTGAAAATTCGAGTGTTAGTATCTAGCTTTCAGAGAAGTATTAAGGCAACATTGTAATGGAAAGGTCATTGAGAGAAGACACTATTCATTACTTGAGTGGTAAGAGCCCTCCAGTGCAGGAAAAGATACATGATTTGAAAATGGAGATCTGCATACTAATTTGGCACAGGCAGTGGTGGAAGCAATCTTCTTATGGAGCAATAGAGTAGTGCCCTGATAGTCTGTATCGGGACAAATGGCGAATTTTGCACCGTTTGCACCAGTATAGGCTGTTTCTATTACTGGTACCGGACAGGTGGTCAACGCGATTGAGATTTCGATAAAGACAGTGAAGACAAGCGCCTTAAACAAGTATAGAGCAACCATGGTCGGTCTCAGGAGTTAGATGCAGGAAAAAGCTATCCTTTCCGTCGTCGCAGCCTAAAGTGATTGGCCCCAACTGCTGAAGTTGAAATGCGAGGTGAAGAGATATCAGCATGGAGAACATGAGAGGTATTAAAGGTACTTTCTCCAGTTGTGAAAACATCCACATCAGTGCTATCCTTGCCATACTTTGTACTTTAGCGAGATAGGTGTGGTCCGTGAAAACTGGAATAAATGGGTTTGCGGCTTAGAGGACCGGGCACAACCGTGAGCTACTCCATACAATACAACTGCACGGAGAGACTAGTCGAAAAGGGATCATACAATTGCTAAGGCCACATCTGTTATGCTTGTTCTGTCGTTCAGATGAAAGGCCAAATTTAGAAAGGCGGCATCGCCAAGAAGGGGTCTGATCCACACTCGTGGGTCCAAATTGTTTCAGAGGCTTACGAAGTCTTAGTTCTACGAAAGTACGGAGGACGCCGCCAAAAGTATTCGGACCAGCCAAGTGAGCCAAGCCTCGGTTAGCAGGGGGTAAGGTCAGGGGTTGTAAACACACAAAACACCCATTTTTATGACTTTTACTAGTAAATCAGCTAATTACAATGGCTCCTAGAGGCCCGCATGATAATGGCACACGAATTCAAGTTCTTACTTTACTTCAAGAAGGTTAAACGATTGATTATATCAAGGAGAAAACCAAATACTCTAAATCTACGATTTACGAGCTTCTGAAACGAGCCAAAGCTCGTGGATATGATCCCGAAAAAGACTCTCGGATTCTATTAGCTTACGTAGAAGATGCTCCACGAATTGGCCGGCCAAAAAAGCTTACCGAAGCTATAGAGCAGTTGATTATTGATACAATATCTAAGAATTCTACAACCCGAGAGCTTTCTACAGCTAAGATTGCTGCCATTGTTTCTCCACTTGTCAAAGGGGGCCTTTCGGATCGTTCTGTACACCGAGCACTACGTCGGCGAGGGTATAAGCCTGTGAAGCCTACGAAAAAACCAGGCCTTACAAAAGCTAATAAAATCACTCGGCTGAAGTGGTGTTTAGATCACGAGCATTGGACACTTGACGATTGGAAGAAGGTTATATGGTCTAACGAAACTAGTGTCACTTGGGGGGATCAGCGAGGCAGAATTCGTGTATAGCGTACAAGCTCTAAAGCTTATAATCATCATTGTATACGCCGCCGGTGGAAGGGATTTAAGGAATTCATGTTTTGGGGCTGTTTTTCATAGTATGGCAAAGGGCCATGTTATATTTGGTATAACGAAACTGTAGCTGAAAAAGCTAAAGCAAAGAAGTGGTTAAAAGAGGCCAATAAGAAGCTAGAGCCTGAAATAAAGCTTGCCTGGGAATTAGAAACAGCAATGCGAAGAATGAATATTACCAGGCGATTAGGAGGTACGAAACTTGTATGGCGATGGCACAAAGCGACTGGAAAGCTAGAGCGTACAGCTTCTCGTAGAGGGATAGATTGGTATAAGTATTACAAAGTGATACTAGAACCAAAGCTAATTCTATTTGCGCAAAGGCTAGAAGCTAATTTACAACTTGGAGAGAAGATTCTTATACAAGAAGATAACGCTCCTTTGCATACTCACCGCTACCAGCACAAAGTGTATGAATTATATGATATTCTACGGCTAATATGGCCCCCGAATTCACCTGATTTAAACATGATTGAACCTTGCTAGTATTGGATGAAAAAGCAGACTACTAAGAAAGGTATTGCTACGTCTAAAGCTGACTTAGAAGCTCAGTGGCGAAAGTGCTGGAAAGAGTTGCCTTTAGAGAAGATTCAGGCTTGGATAGAGCGAATTCCTGTACATATAAAGCGAATAATTGAACTAGAAGGTGGAAATGAGTATAAGGAAGGTCGGGGTAGAACTAGGAATCCTGACAGAGTACGTAGTTAGAAGGAATTGATATTTCTACTGTATTGTATCACCACTTGCCAAGAGCTTGCCAAGAGCCAATATTGCTTGGCTGGTCCGAATACTTTTGGCGGCGTCCTCCGTATACCTACATTTGCAAGGGAGAGGGCTCAAACTCACACGCCAAATTAGGACTGTTCACCCTGCGTGCTGATAACTCTCCACTTATTGTATTGTACTTACCAAGATAGATAGTGGTGCTCCCGCCACTTGATTTATTGCTAGCGAGAACTAAAACAGCTGAATGCTTCGTACAAACCCAGTTAACTTGATTTCTCTTCTTCACGTACGAAAAAAAAAACACAGCGGCCTGCTAGGGTTTCACTTTTCCGTACCGCTTTGTTTCTGGTGGTATGATCCTCCGTTCCTACGTACAGAGATGGCATGTTCACAGCCAAGAAAGTCTACAAATACGGAGTATGTTAATAGTACAGGATCATAATGTACCGCACTACCCACGAAGGCCCGAGAAAATATAACGGGTGAAGATGCCGTTGAAAACCATCTCTACATTACGACTTGCTGACACAACTAGCTTTAAAGTGTATTCTATTCCGGACAATATTGTGCGTATATTAGTACAGCATACGCCCAACGTGGGCACCCCCACTCCTTTGCGCATTTCAATTAGCAGTCATTATGGAACGTCTGGCCATTATGGAGTCGCTATCAATTGGTTCACGAGTCGCTCGAGGGAGAGAAGCGCTGTGTTGCAGCGTTACTGCACTTCCTGTACTGTAGAATACAGAGATTCCAGAACGACCACCCAGTAACTGTCACAAATAAAGAAGGTGTATGATGTGGCACGTTCGGCGATTAGCCCATAGATCTGTGTACTCTAGTCGCCGCTTACATAGTTTGAGTAGGAGTAATAATTAGTAAGTACGAAGTATGTGCAGAGCAAACAACAATAGCCCGTGCAGTGGAGTGGGTACTGTAACATGCGCCACAGTTTCAGCCGATATCTTGCTGCAAGGGCGAAAAGATGGTTGTTAGGGCAACGATGGTGTATGGAGTACGGAAGTACAGACTGATTGGAAAAAGCGGCTCCTGTTTTCCTCGTCTCATGGCCATGGGTAGGTGCCTCATATTTCAATGATCTCCATATTAAAACAACTTTGGATGAACTTCCGGAAGTCCGGCCGAGAAGCGAGGCCCAACTGGGGATTTTAGCTGCCGTTAACAGGGACTTGGCAGCTTGGATAATAAGATAGATATTAAGACAAGGTTGAGCAAATGGCCTCATGAAGACTGCGGATCCTCTGAAAGGTGGATTTGTTCACTTAGTAATTGATTCGTGTTCATCAAGTATCCACGCTCCTACTGAGATATGTTCAATTATCTCCCCTACTATATCTTCCTACTCCGTAATTGATTTTCATTGTAAACACGCACTCAGAACATGCCATCGCCAAAAAATTAAATTTTTGGGGTTTAAGAGTCAGCCAGCCTAGAGTAACACTCTATAGAGAGTCACATATCGCACAGGATGTAAGAATATTAGTCAGAGAAGATAATCCAACTTACTCAATTTTAGAACAGTTTAACGTCTTTCTGCGGCTACTTATATGACTACTGAGTAAGATGACAGTAGTACAAGCAAATATATTATTAGTGCAGCTGTCGTGTAGATGCTAAGGATAGCTAATCTTTGGGTATGGTATATAAAATTATATCACATGAAATCCCAAGAAAATGTTAAATTAGTAAGCTATTTATAGAAAGCACAGATCAATTCTGAGGAGATGAGCATATAATGCAGCATATAATGCAGATTATCATTGGAAATTTTCCATATTCTACTCGTATGACTTGCACATAACACCCTGAGATCCCTTTGAGCTGTCACTCCAAGAGAAAATAGCATGCTGCACTTTACCTAGTGTTGTAACTATGATACTAAACCCCTCCTCTGAGCAGATATAGGGCTGTGCAAGAAGTATATGATCACTCGAAGGACCGTCCAAAACTCCGCCTCCATGGTAGACACATAATTAGTAAGATACTGACAGTGCTGATCTATTGATCTTAGCACCCATTTCCTGCGATGGATCGAACGGTTCTGTGGCCGTCTTGTTATCAACGAACTCTATAGCCCAAAAACTACCTACACTTCAAATATCTACCACGTACCAACGGGCAGTAAGGCTCGACTTCAAACTTGTGTCAAGGACGTAACCTAACAAGTCCTTCATCTTCAAGAACCCTTTGAACAGCGAGGGCAGCCGCACTAGCTACAGGGTGAGTTTAGTAAGTGTGGCAGTAATTTAATAAGCTAGAACCCTGGGAGATAGCATTAACCACTTTTATTCGTACAATCATTGCCGAGATCGGTGCATAACCTCCCCCTAAACCTTTAGCAACTGTCCGTATGTCTGGAATAGCATCTATTCCAGGCAACTACCATGCATGCAAACAGCCACATCAGCCCATTCCACACATAACATCATTCCACACACAACATCATCTAAGATAAGAAGTCCGCCGTAAATATCACCAACTTTCCGCATTGCAGTGATATGAACGGGTACCGATGTTGCGTAGCCAAGACCTAAGGCCTATACTGTCTCAGCCGGAAATGAGCACATCATACTAGGTCGTTCTAGTCATTGGAATTCATTAACCAGTTCTTGGGCAAGGCTGTTGACGTAGCGTTGCTAGCTCTCACCATCTCTCGATCCTCTAAATTCATAACATGGGTTAACGAGAATGGTGTTCGTAGCTAGTAAAGGCTCAGAAGCCTTCCTTTTAGTATGATATCCCACTAAGTGAGAAAGTACCGAGAGTATTTCCATGATAGTTGTTTTTTCAACTAATAGAACTTTGCCTTAGCGGATTCGTCAATGCATCTATACCTTCTCAATCGCTAAAACACGAGGATCTATCACTTACACATTCCTCTCCGAAAAAAACGGACCATTAACGATGAGTGTCATCTTTTATTTCAGACACGAGTTCTTTAAGCCCGCGAATCGCTTTTGCAAGCTTCTGTCTTAAATCCACTGGTTTCCCGTTATAAATTATCACCGTTTCACAGATGAATACCGTTGGGTGAAGCTGGCTATACCACTTTACAATTCCAGTAGAGCCCATTTCCGGTGACGTGGATGAAAATATGGCCCATGTGGCACCAGCGGCAAGAAGTATGACTATGCAGTCGATATAATTTGTCAAAACAGGCGCGGAGGAAAGTCAGAACTATTAATATTGAAGCAAGAATCCAAAGCTCCACTTGTATCCATCAGAGACAAACCTCAGACAAACATCAGAGGGCAAATATTTATTGGCAATTCGATCTCCTACACCCACACCAATTTTCCTCAATGCATTAGCCCAAACAGCAACTCTCTTTTCCAACTCTTAAAACGTCAATTCGCTCACTCCCCCCCCGCGCTATCCTCTCGACAAACAGAGACAGCGATGCCGCAGGGTATAACAGCAAAACCCGTGCGGAGAAGATTCTCCGTATAATTCAATCTCGCGCCTGGAAATTATTTTGGTGGCGGGAACATGCGATCGAATCCTTTTATAACCCGGGTTGGTTGAACAGAGAATTTTGATGCTGCAGAAATTCCAGATCATGGAGGCGAAGGCTTCGGTGTTGGTGACAGACTAGGAGTGAAGTTCTTAGAATGTGTGGATGTTAAGGGAGTACGTACGACTTACGTATGGTCTAAAGGCACTGATATTTGTTTCTTGTGGGTTTATGTGCTTCCATACTTGTATGATCAGCGGTAAGACTAATTTGTGGTTGTAGTTCCTGGATTTCCCGTTGGGGGATTGTGTAGAAGTGTTAAAAAAGCGAAGTTCAAAAAAGAAACTAGAGAGTGAAATTTTGATAGAACTGGCTAGCCGCAACCGAGGTAGGAGGAAAAGCTGGTGCGGGTTATTAGAGAACTCGGGTTTTGGCATTTTGTTGGCTACCTACTTATGTCTGGGTACCCTTTGCAGACTGTAAAGGCATGGTTCTCACCCAGAAATGAACTCGATTTAATATAACTAGTAGGTCTCATTAATCATAAATCTATTACACACTCGGAGGGGTCTCAAAAAACGTTATACACGAGATTGAAGGAGTATTGTTTGATTGAGACTCCATTTGTCGGAATTTCACAACATAGCTTTCAAATCTAATTCTGACTCGGATTGTCTCAAATTCATCGTATTTTCTAGTTTGACTAGACTCTCAATCTCAACCTCAACCACATCGCTATCTTTCAAGAAATCCTTCCTAAAATACTCTACTCCGTTGGTAATGCTTGTCATTAGCATAGTTCTCGCACGAACTGTACTTCTCTGACTTAAATGCTGGAGAATCCGCCTCACTGACCATATCATATCGCTTGTCGGTGTATCTTGCTTTGTGACCCCATCGACACGCGTCATATACTTAAGCATCTGGGGTTCGTGGACCAGCTCCGAGTTCACGCTCCAGGGTCCGATGGGCGCAAACCCGTCAAAGAACTTCGCGTAACAGAATTGGCCGCCGCGCCACCACTTGCCTCTGGGATTTGGAAATTTCGTACAGAAAAATCATTTCCCGTTGTGTATCCAAGAATATATTCAGAAGGTGTGAAATTTTCTGGTAGACTTTTGCAGTCGCGTCGGACGATGAAAGTCAGTCGCCTTCGTAGTCAAGCATTGATTGTGCTTCTGGAAAGATTGGGATTGGGACATTTGAGCCGACTAGAGAGTCAGCTGGCTGGGCGAAAATGGCTGTGTATGTAGGGACCGTAAGCTGATTAAGTAAAAGGTGAAAGCATTGGTATTGATCTATTTGATAAAGTAGGGTTGATGGACCTACTGAAGCTTCTTCAACATGTCTCCGATAGTTCGAACCCACGCAAATAACGATTGGTGTTTTTGCGAGTGGACAGAGAAGCTACAAAAGGTTAGCATATTTGGTATTTATTGTTTCAAATGGATTATAATTGCCTTAGGAAATATCTTCTCGTCCGAAGTTGGTTGGAATGCTCTAGTCTCTTGACCAGAAAAATACCTGGTCCCACAGAGAGTAAGTCCCCATAGTAAGTAAAGCCGTTGAACTCGAACCTCACAAGTTTTTGAAAAGTCATTCTGTGCTGATGTATTAAAAAACTCCAGATGGCTAGGGTTATAAAAAGTCTAGTTCACTATGAAGATATGGGTTCATAGCCCTGCAACATTGTTCTAAATATAGTACTGTGTCCATCTCAATATACTATACCCGAAGAAACTAGCAATGAATAGCGAGTCACGGGACTCGGGATTGGGCAGAGGAGAAGATCACGGCATTTTGTGATTTACCGGGACAGTCCGCCCCTATATCACCTCCTCCATTCCCCGCTGATGCGACCTCTTCAAAAGTATGTCATGGAATAGAGAGATCTTGATAGACAATGAACCTTGTTTTAAAGAAGCTCTATGCAAGTATCAGCCAAGACATGCCGATCCGCCGTTAGTGAATGGACGATCCGCGGATGCCGAGTGTCCTGTGTAACGTGCTTTCAAAGGGGGGGGCGATTTCCAGCTGATATCATAAGCAGAGCAACAACTTCAATTGAAATTCACTTCTGACAACTACACCACCAAGCTTTTTCCCAACACAATGTCTACCAACAAAATTCGTGTCTCGAGTCTTGCACATGTTCACTATCAGCACCCGGACCTAAACCAAGCACTATCATTCTTTCATGACTTTGGCATGATTGAAGAGCAGCGCCTAGACGGTAAGGTCTACCTACGAGGCTACGGCACCCAGCCGTACATCTATGTCGCCGAACAATCGCCCGATGGCAAGAGGCATTTCATGGGCGGTTATTGGAATGTAGAATCCGCGGAGGATTTGCAGCGAGCGGCATCGCACCCAAACGCCTCCACGATCCAGGAGAGCCATGCTCCTGGAGGTGGTCAACATGTTACTATTGAAGATATAAATGGCTTTATTATCGGTTTTGTATTCGGCCAAAAGCTACGGGATGATGAAAAAAAGCCCTTATCTCTTGAACGAGCAGACAGCGGACAAGTCTCGAACACGGCTGTCGGAAAGCCACGCAAGGGAGCATTTCGAAGATTTGAACCTGGCCCGAGTCCAGTTCATAGGCTAGGTCACTATGGTTTCATGGTACCCAAGGGTCGGTACGAGGAGACACTTCAGTGGTACTTGGATCTCATCAACTTGAAGCCGT
>Ga0247734_1001110_pt1 | contig 21181 bp, 14 predicted proteins | sample UWRJL103311B2_FD_180933 | JGI IMG/M metagenome (GOLD analysis project Ga0247734, IMG submission 180933) | Plant litter microbial communities from Arlington Agricultural Research Station in Wisconsin, United States - UWRJ-L103-311B-2 | ecosystem: Environmental > Terrestrial > Plant litter >... | reverse complement strand
TAGAATTTGCAAGGCATACTTTGTATATAAAATATCACAGATAGAGATATCGACAGTACTAAGGGTACATTGGTACTATGATGACATTAAGTGAACCTTTAGTCAGCATTTTTATGATACTCAATTAAGTCAGTGATACTAGTAATAGAAGTCAATTTTACCACCATCTATGAATCTTTGCGTACATTCGGTACTTTATTTATTAAACGACTTTACTAATTCTTTTATAGTATTAACTTAGTATCTCTTTAACCTTATATAATAAGATATGAAAAACATTAACAGATGTTACAACACTATAGCTTGTTTGTAACGGTATATAATAACCGGTAATAAATATAATAAAAAGTCAGCAATGGGATCACTTGAATGAAACCTTGCAAAGCGAGCATGGGCGTGTAATAGAGGTATACAAAGTAAAGCATATAAATAGTTGGTTAACGTATAACGGGATTTCTTGACATGGTGTGGTCGGCTCTGGCAGTGCCTCAATTTTAAAGTTAACCATGCGCGCGCATATATGTTCAATCCAGCAGCCCTATTTCCTTGTTTGCCTTTCTACAGCCTATAATTCGTATTATCTACGCTTGAGATTTTCGAAGTGCAATTTTCAGTACTACCGAATCATTATGTGTGATTGGATAGAAGTGATAGCATATCATGAGAAATATCTTCTCCTCCTTAGACTACACTGAATACAAGACCCAACTTCTTACTTTGAGGAACCTCCCCCGATTCGTGAAGTAAGCTCCCTCAAACATAGACGTAAAGTCATAAAACATCAATCACCTGCCCTATCACATCATTCAGAGCGCAATAATGTTAGGACTATTTTATGCGAAACTGTTCCGACACAAACATCCGGTGTTCAAATCCATTTACTTTAACTCCAGTGATATATGTGAAGCCCTTCAGATATCACATGTTTAGATGGTGCTGACATATCAATTTGCTCACTGTAGGTGAGTGCATTAAATTATCAGAATGACACAAAGAATAATTAGGCTAATTCACCGGGAAAGAATATGAGATATTAATGGTCAGCTAACTTGTAAAGATAGGCCATTCAAAACAGGATAAGAAACGGGAGGAGTGCTACCAAGTGGGATACTGAGTTTTCGTAGGTCGTTGTTAATTGGAGTATAAAGAGTCGTCTTACTCGTCGTCATGCGTTCTATCTCCTCACCAAGAATCATGCATTTTCAGAAAACACCCCTAATTTTATTTGTCGCTGTATTAGCAGTCTTGCTGCAGAATGTTAGCGGTGCGCTTCATTCCCAAGTAACATCAAACCCAACTACTGAACAACTTGCAAATCAAAAACGTTCATTCTCCATCGGCTATGTGAGTTATTGGATGTCATTTACTCTACAATATAGAAAGCACCTTTTCCTGAAAATTTGTGCTGACATGAAGAAGGTCGTTTTCCCAGGCTGGGAGCCACTTGATGTATTTGGGCCATTGGAAATTTTGTTCCAGGTAATTGTTGCCTCCCTCCGTCCCAAACTTTCCAAAATTGTAGTTATATGCTAAGTGTGGTCACAGACGTCTTATTATTACAATATGTCTCTATCTATCATTGGAAAGGAAGTTGGTCCTGTGTCAACTATTGCACCACCACATATCATGGCACCAGGCGAGCCTCCAATGGATCTCTCGTTTATGATAGGCCCTTCCATAACAGCCACGCATACGTTTGAAAATGCTCCGGATCTTGACATCTTATTTGTTCCAGGGGGCCAGGGCAACGTAGTACTTGCACTTGCAAACGATACGTGGGTTGAAGATTTTGTAGCAAGTAGATTTGGGCAACTTGATTACCTGCTAAGCGTGTGCACCGGGGCAGCTAGCCTTGCAAAATCGGGTGTTCTAAATGGCAAGAGGGCAACTACCAACAAAAGCGCCTGGTCTTGGACAACATCCTTTGGGGAAAACGTCACATGGGTCCCTACGGCTAGGTGGACTGAGGACGGGAAAGTTTGGACAAGTTCCGGGGTTGCCGCCGGTGAGTGGAACGGTGGATTTACTCTGCTGTTGTTCTGTCATCGATAGAGATGGAGAATAAACATGAAATACTAATGTTCTCACAGGTCTTGATATGACGTATGCCTTTCTAAAGTTTGTGTACGGAACTGATGAAATCGACCGGATAATGAACATAATTGAATATGCACCACATACGGATCCGCATTGGGATCCTTTCTCAGTTGTATATAATGTCAGTAATGCCCTTTCCAGTGACTTTGATGATTATATGCTTAGAATCAATAGGTCCCTGGCGCAGATAAGAATGCGTCTTTGCTGGATTGTACTAGTCCAGTCGGCACTTCCAACAACACATCGAGAAATACAATTTTAGAAATGGACGTACCCAAGCTATAATGTGGCATGAGACTACTACATTGTTATATTACGATTTGATACCGTGTGGCAATATGTAGCTTAGGTTGATATGAAATCTAAAGACATATAAGCTAGAAGTATAATGCGGAGAATAGAAAACAAGCAGTAAATCAAGGTTAGGTGTGTTCCAGGCTTGTTTACGGGCTAAATTTAGTTATTTGACACGTTTTCCACTGATGAAGATATGATATTTCTTATGAAAAATGACATTTAGAATGTGCTTTGTTCATTCAATAAGTGGTGATAAGGTATAAAAGATTTATTAGGGCAGTCAACATCATGAACTTCGTCAAGAGATTTGGTGCGCTATTATATATTCTTCGGATTCAACCTCCTACATCGATAACTAAAGCATGGAACCAAGCTGCTCTCAATCATCATGTCGCCTTTGCGCAACACTCGCTCACACCAACTATTGGGATTTTGTGCAGTACTTTTGGTGGTATCACCAACCTCACTCTCGCCAAAGTTCTTGATGTTTTTGGCAAGCCTCAAGGCTATCTTCTCTATATTATTCTTGCTACGACTAGACTGGCCATGATGTCCGCTTGCAAAAGTGTTGAGGGCATACGCCGCCGCACAGGCTTTTATACAGTTGGAAACAACAGCTCACAGTGCAGCCTTAGCGTCTTTGTAGCAGATACATCCTCCTTACGAAACAGAAGTTTGGATAGCCAGTCCACATAGAATTGTATCAATGCCCCTAGTATTTTTGAAGCTTATTATGAGTTATGAATATGTCTACACACATCCAGAATCTCACTAGGAACTGAACAATATTCTAGTGTGCTGAGTCTATCAGAAGAAGTATAGTCAATAATACAATTTGTTAAGGTAACTCGGAATATTTCTTCACAGTTTGTTTCTCCACAGTGCTTGCCACACCACATGGACAATCATTATGATAGGCACTCTAATATAATCATATACAGCATCATACATTAATTGTTAATCCTTCTCGAATGAAACCAGCTGGTTCAGAAATGGGTATTCTCTCTGCTGGTGAATTCGGGTTTTTCGTAAACAATCCTTGGCGCCATGTATTTGTCTCCTCCACTCTCTCTCAACTCAGCAAAACCACTCTCACATATAGCAACCATTGTTCGATCATATTCTTCATCCCATGGGCTTGACGCTCCAAAGATTGTCAATACCTCTAAATTGCTAAATAGCTTGAGAAAATTGAAGACTGATATCTTGTTGTTATCCAGAGGTTGTGGGAAGAGGCTTCCAAACAGGTATGTATTATCGAAGGCATTAACGTTCAAGGCTAACTGAGTGACATTCTCAAAAAAGGAGCCTGGTTTATGGCCAAGTTCTACTGTTTGGAGAACAGCAGCGTTCTCAAGGTCGTAAGGTACGGACTCGAGATAGATGGTATCTGAGCTGCCAAAATACCTCGTACCGTTATAGTAGCAGCGAATTGGAACAATATGCTTGAACTTTTCCAAGAAGACCGTCCGAGACTCTTGATTGGTAGCCGACAGGCTAAGATAATTCTCAGTTGGCTCATTCAGAGTATTCGGATACGTGAGGTGGGGAGGCTGGCTAGGAGCGTAGGATACATTCAACAGAAGATCCTCGCCTTCACGGAACAGTCGAAATTGGGCACTGTTCAACGGGATAATACGTCCCTTAGGAAGACTAAGCACCCAAATAATCAATCTTAGTTCGGTTGGAAGTCTTGGAAAAGGTAGAAATATCGCGTGGCGTGAGTTCACACCATGTTGTGGACGACATGGCATACTAGATCGGATAGCTAGGTTTGTAAAGCCTCGCATCATCGCTTCAACTTTTTCCAGCACCTTTTCCACATCTTCTAGCGCTACCACGTTATCACCATCATCAATTTCTTCTCCGTTTTCGTCATGGTGTGTAACTTGGTAATCAACCTCTGAAGCAGCTTCACCCTCAACTACATCGCGACCATTTGAAACCAGGTTTTCGTCTACCGTAGATCGTGTATAAGACTCTTCAGAGATTACTCCCTGGCGCGTGACAGGTTTTAGCTGTCTCTTCCGCAGACATCGATCTCTTTGGAGTCGGAAAAGGGTCGAGGTCTTCTTGCGAAGAGTACGAAGAGTTTTGCCCGTAAATCGTCTTTTTGTCATTGCAGATTGTATAAACGAATTCAAATGGGGATGAGAAAGATGTGTCTCTTTGTTTTCCTTTTTCTTTTCATAAACCTCTGTAGATCTGAGCCAAAATTTAGAGTCGGTCACCCTGAGAACTTCTCCTCTGCTCTTGGTAGCCCACAATTCCATGTGCCTGTTGTCCGGCAATCGTCCTGCGTCTAGTAATAGGGTGTCGCCCTAGTTGCTCTTGAGTGCGAAATTGCAACCAAGACTCTCAGGGTCGCGTTGCCAAAGCAAGTGACTAGATTGGTGAACTTTGGTTTCGAGAAGTGAGAGTGTCTCGAACTCAAACGTGCTGATCAGTAAAAGCAAGATCCACAAAGGGGTTAAGGAAGCATACTTGTTAGGTGCGGTAAGAACACTCAGATTATTTCTCAAATTGTCTTTTCGTGTTGACCAAGTCACGGTTTGGAAGAGAGAGTGGAAATTACGAGTCGTTGCTACGCGAACGCAAATCAGGTGGTGCTCGCGAGGGAATACTTTGATCCGGTAAACGCATGCACCGAGCTATTATACAACCTTCAGAGTACTAGTCTCATTATTCCCAGAACCATATCTGATATGGAGATCAGTGAGTTGCATAAACATTCTTTGATAAGCAAAATCCTGCTCAAGTCAGGGGTATTATCACCCGTCTCGCTTAATCTAAATGCCACTTGGGTTTGGTGAAAGACCGCATCTAAAACATTATCCTCATAACTCTTTCAAATCTTGAGTTAGCTGAGATCACACAAACGTGTAATAAATCATAAGCTAAGTTCATGATGTATATCGGATTAAAATTCCGACTTCTGCTGTTTGTTCAATAGTAACATAGCAAAAAAGAAAACTACTTTCTACCAATAACCCCCGAGATTCATTGCTCCTCGTTGAAATTCAGTACCTCGACATGCCTGTAGAAATTTGAATCAGATGCTGTAAAACGGGGGCACGATGCATTCAAAAAAAAACAGCTTCGATGTTTTTCAAGACGATTGGATAAGGTAGGAGAAAGGCTGACAAGAACTGCCTGATTCCTAGGATAGAGATACCGCAGAATCCACCAATTGATAGAAGAAAAACCATGGATAACTACTCCGATTATTGAACGTTGGTGATACTGCTATTTGATGGATAAAGCGTAACTTGCTCATACAACTACAGGAAATATACACTAGCAAAGCGATTCTGATCCTCAGCAACACAACAGCTACGTGATCTTTAATCCAAATTGCTGCCTTATCTCACTCGAGAGAAACACTACAGTTCCATAACCTTTGGCCAACTACCGAATCAAATAGATCTAAGCACAAGCAGTGAAATAGTCGATTAAATACTCTACACTGTACTTCTCATTCGTCATTCACTTCCCCGATTATAATGAAAGACCAAATTCGTGGCTAGTTTTTTTCAACATCTCCTGCTCTTATTTATGCATTAACTCCGATTTTGAACTCACCCTTTACACCGATCATTTACCCATGAAATTTTCATAGAATTTCCAAAAAAGTAGGATGAAGCGAAGTAAGAGGGACAGCAAGGTAAATTTAAAACTTTTATTTAAGAACCAAAGGCCTCTCCTCTCACCTTGCAGCCTTTATTTACCATCAATTTTCTAATCTCGATACATGGCGGCGGTGTTTTCACTCTGTTTTCAACCTTTCTCAGTGAGATACAATGGCAAATGGTCAAAGTGTGGATGAAAATTGACGTTCAAAGATGGAGCAGTTTTTTTGAAATATACAAAACAGGAGATTGAAGCAAAAGTTTAACGTGCCTCTGGTTAAACTAGGCTAGATTAACGAGATCAAGGGACGTGGGCAAGCCCTAGATTATGAAACCATGGTACTTGGGCGATATTAGGTATTGGACACACACATCAAGCCCAGGTCAGTGGACGTGTGAGCTCGTGTGTGATTTGGGATATCAGCAGAGTTATGTACATCATAGGTAGCAAAAAGGAGACCAACAACATGTGAACGTATGAGCGCTGTGAGACTTAGTGTTGGTAGTGGGATATATACAGAGTGTAAGACCTCCAAATACTCAGATGATCAATTGCTAGCTCGGCATGCATGTTTTGTATATCGGATTGTTTCAGTGCAGAGATATATTAATTGCCAATGCGCCTCCTCTATGCGCAGTACTTCGCAGCTCCACATGCTCAATATCAAAGATCGATGTATGTCGTAAATTGTAGAACAGACCATATGCGCCACATCTGCTGGATGCAAAGAAGCCATAAACTCTTTCGGAATGCCTGCCCAGATGAAAAGTAGGCCAAGAGTAAACATAAATGCATAATGAGCTAAAAGACACGTCAGAATAGGTTTCTAGAACGCCCTAGCGCGGATAATTTGATCACAGCGATCTGCAGGAATCTGCACCACCCATACGATATTGCAAATATCGTGCGCGGCAGTGATCACGTGAGACGCCAAGCGGCGCCCAAATTCAGATTGAGTTGAATTACGAGAAGAAGCTGGCTTTTTATTGGGTATATGCACGATAAAACATTCCTTTTGCAGCCTTGCTTTCAATTTCTGGGCTTTGGCTGGCCATCCGGAGCCCATCCTCAAACATAAAATACGCACGATAAGCTGTACAGCAAGCAGTACAGTAGTGCGCAATACAGCAGTGCAAAAACGACACGAAGATCGAGGAGATATAACTGCCCAGTCATCTTGAGCTGGAGCACGTCAACCCACCTAATAAACATATAATTCAACCAGGGGAAGGATGCCGACCCCAATCTGCAGTGCATATCCTACTTAGACAAATGCATGGCTGCTGCAGTTCATGGGGCTTTGCTCTTCTCATGGCAATTGGGCATCACAGCCGCAAAAGATGCACGCTGTGCTATTCCGGACATTTCTCTTATTAACAAGCTCTGGACAACATGAAATGCAGCACCAATCGCAACGCTGCACTGGAAATTTGCTTGATGTGTTCGAAGTTTCTTTGTATGCACTTGTCGTCTGAGACTGAAGCAGGTGTCCCTTGCGGCCCGTTCTACCAGATGGTCTGCTTCTCTGGCTGGGTGAAAGATATACGGGGCGGTGCTAGAGAACACTCGCCACAATATGCGTATAAATTGCAAAGATAATCCCGGGGTTCTTTTCCTGTCCTTCGGTGCGGAAGACTCGAATACTCTCGAGTCCGATGGAGTGGATTGTATAAGAACATGGTGGTGGCCGGCCATTGAAACACCAGGTCCTGATTCATCTTTGTTTCGAGCAGTCATCTGCTGCCCCGCCGCAGCCCTCACCGGTCAGTTGCTGGCCCTTCACTTCAACAGCAAGGGGCTGCACATCATGGCACGCAATAGCTTATCTCGAAGACAATATCTCTCTCCTCCTGGAGATCGCAAACCCCTCCAGGAGCACATTCCAAAGCCGAAGGAGGATAGCAATAAAAACGGGGAATCAAAATTGATGTAAGAACCTTACTTTCTCACCCTATCCTTCATTCTAGTCTGTCCTGTCTGTCTCTTCGGATATCTGGAACTTTCTCTGAATTCTCGGCACACACCCGGCCGCTCAGAGGCATGGCGTCCGCCACCAGTCTATTTGAGGGTGTGGTGGGCTGTCAGCCTCGCCTTAGATCACGTTTAGCTAGCCTATTAATTTCCTGTTTACCACGCTGAAGCGGCAGTCATCTGGAGCATCCTGGAGCATTGACGTGGGATGCGACGGTCCCGCTGATCAAGGCCAGGATCTGCCGTCGAGCTTGCTTTTCCCCCGAGATTTTAAGATAGGGATGCCCGTGACTGACGACGCCATGGCTGATTCAATACAGAATCTCCCCTTTCCCTCAAACTTCTCCAGCTGCTGTAGCGTCGTCTTCAACATCAACCCAAGACTTCTGGACCGTGGATAACTTGGATCGCCAATTTGGTGGCGGGGTCCGGCAGCAGCAAGCGAAACAGTCGCGAAGAAATAGTGTTCAGGAGCTACCACTTCCACAGATAGTCCCTTTACACCCACAGAAAAGATCAACACTACCGCATCACATTTTCAGTCTCGGTGTCGAGTCTGCGCATGCTCCTCAAACTTCGGAACTTGCGTATATGTCTGGAGGGTTGGCGATGGAGGTCTCAAGAGGACCTGGGCCTAGAGCTATGTCGTATACAAGCTCACGAAGCAGTTCGGACTCCCGGCATAAGAGCCCCTTGAGCAATGGTTCTTCTGTCGATGATTTCGAGTCCATATCCAGCCGAACGAGCCGCGAGTCGACTTTTTCCAACAAACGGCCATTTCTGCCTTCTCGAACCTCATTACCACCGCAACCCTTCAAGGCAGACAGACGAGCTTCGACGGGAACAGCAGTCGCAGGAAACAGTGCGTGGACTCGTTATGGAGCTGGGGGCCAGGGAAGGCAACAGAATCAAACACCATACACTATGTCTGCTCAAAGAATGTCAATAATGGGGCCACCATCTACAAACGCACCAAAATTAGGAAAGAAATATACACCAAGGATACCAGGGGAGGGATTTAGGAAGCTACCAAATGACATATTGCTAATGATGCTAAGAGAGTTAAAAACGTCACATCTGCAGGTGGGGAGTTTGAGTTGTGCTACATGTTGGATGAGAGATCTTGTCAATATAGGACTTTCATCGAAAAAGTGGTGGAGCGTTGCACAAATAATGCTCTACGAGGATATACAGCTGAATGGATGTGATTCAGTCAACCACACTAAGAAAAAATTCAAGATAAAGCATGGGACTAGGCTTAAATTGTTGCGACGGACATTACGAGCACGGCCAGACCTTGCAGATTACGTCAAGTCACTAAAGGTGCCATCGCTACCAGATACGGCTGTTGGGAAAGAGGAAGTAGACGACTATATGAATTTGGTATCGTCTTTGATCATGGCCTGTCCAAATTTAGAACGATTACCAGGATTCTATCCAGCATATGATCATTCATTTTCGCGCTTCATGCATGCAATGTCAACTAAATCGAAATTGAAAGAGGCAGTTTGGATCATCAACCCGAGTCCCTTTCAGCGACAACGGAGGTACAATCTGGCAGAGGATTCTCAAGTAGCCACTTCGATTCTGGCCCCAGCATACCTCCTGCCGGAGCAGTGCGTAGGATTTCTCAATTACCACTCAAACTGGCCGAATCTTAAGACCCTTTTTTTGCATTGCAATACTGGCGGCACAATCGACTGCTTACTGTTCGGGGATGTTTGCCGTCAATTGCCTAATCTAGAATGTCTTCATATCTCATCATTTCCTATTCCATCATTCAACGATACTGCCCTTTCCAACCTTCCCCCTCTCAAATCTCTTCGGTTGGACAACCTACCTGGAATTACGGCCGCGGGATTATCATCGTTTGTATCTTCGCCGAGTGCGGCTAATCTAGAGCATTTGTCCTTGATATCAATACCTTTAAAGTCGCTGCCTACACTTTCCCGCTTGTTATCTCGCCTGCGTAATCTCACACATCTAACACTCTCACAAGCACCATCTCCTGCTCTACCGCCTGAAGAGGATATTGTTCTCCACCCGTATCTGGGATCTGCCAGCCTTGAATATTTGCACTGGGAAATCACCAATCCATACGACGACAAAGCTACAGATATATTAGCAAAGTCGATTCAGTTCTCCGGCTTTCCGGCTTTGCGAACCCTCAGAGCACCCACCGACTTCGATGGCCAACTCCAGAAGCTCTGCAAACCACGCATCAAAATCGAGCTGCCTGGAGACCGCTATCGAAATCTTGGGCCACCCGGAAGATTCGCAATGCCAACAAGTCAAAGTATGCCTAATATTCCAACAAAATCATCTCTCGGTCACAGTCACTCTTCGTCTTCTAGCTCTACCTTCTTAAAAACCTCCAGTCGATCTAGCTTCTCTATGAACAAGGATTCTACTTTTGTACTAGATGGGTATCAGGATCACCGTGAGAAAGGAATGAGTCTTCTTTCTGCACGTCGTATGGCTCAACAGCGCATTGAAGGTGCACTCTCAATTCCCAAATTCCTAATCTTGATTTGGGGCGAGGATGGAGATCTAATTGAGCGTCAAACCGCTGGTGGCTACCTCGGCTTAATCCAGAGCAAGATTCTCTACACACTGAGACCAGATATCGACGGTATGGACGAGGCAGTCGTTACAGTTGATGGGATTGGAGGCTTACTTGATGGTGGTGAGGAAACGCATGTCAGAGATGGATGCACAGGAAGCTGGAATCTGAACATGGCTGTTCAAGTGAAGAGCGGGAAGCAGCAAAGTGCGGGAAAGGAAAAGTGGTGGCATACGGAAAGGGGGCGTTGGAAGGAGGTGCCGCTCGAGAAGTTCTTTTGATGACTTGTTGCCAGATATGCTGTATACCCCACCATATAATACATAATTCAGAGAGTCTAATGATTAATCATGGAAGAGAAGTAAGTCTCGCGGGTTTTTCTGTAATTGTACTGTTCCACCATAGATGATTGTATAGAAATGGCATTTTAGTACGTACAACAGGGTTAAAAGTTTACTATATGTCATTGAGAGCCGAACTGGCATCGCTTCTTGACTTAAAGGCCTCATTAACCCCTTTCCTGAATCACCACCCTCAAAACCGAATCTCCCAACGTCCAGTGTCAATGCGCTATTGACCAAAGGTATACGCTTTGCTTATTGACTAGCTGCTAAATCCAGACATATATTACCTCACCTTCTCAATCTAACCACTTTAAATACTCCCCATCTCCTCCTGACTCTATTAACACGAACCCCAACAACAACTTACAACAGTTACCAAAACCCAGAATGAACCCCAATGTCTTTAGCTTCCCTGAAAGTCTTTGCTCCCCTGGGTACTCGTTACGACGTCGCTAGATCTCCCAGAACGTTGGTCAGCGACAGTGTCCCGCCCAAGCTCCCTTCTCTAGCCACTTAGGGGGTTGCAAGGATGGAGCAGTATCATATGGGGGCGCGCGCACACAAGCCTGTAGGTCATTGTAGGGTTTTTACCATTTCAGTTTGGCAGACATACAAAGCATACAAAAACAAAAATAACAGACGTCAACAAGGACCTTTTTTTATTTTTTTATATATATATATATACTGATAATCGCGACAATGAAAAACACCCAAATTGACAAAAACCCCCGCTCTTCCCGCTATTTCCACAAGTTTTTCCACAAGCTGGAGATGTGGTCTGGAGATTTTTCTAGAGCATGCAAAAATGCCAAACTGGCTGGGAAAGGAATGAAAATGCAAATATAATAAAAGTGACAAACTAGTAAAGTAGCTAGTGGTTCTGCTAAAAAAAAAGGGGGGGGAATCTTTCTAAACATACATACTTGAAAACTTATGCTTTTACGAATTCATTTTTTTCTATCAATAAAAGCCAAAAAAAAACCCCCCCCCAAGCCATCCCAGCCAAGATTGCAAACTCGCGTTGCTGTAGTGCTTCTCCTGTATACATACATAGGTAGGCTCTCTCTCTGCTGTCCCGTCCGTCCCTGAGCTTGGCATGGCATGGGGCACCGGATTCAGGGGCTCTCGCTTAGGGCGATGCAAATTCTGTGGGTTGGAAAATGACTTTTGACGCGACGCGATTAGCCATGGTGTAGGAAGGATGCTGGATTTTTCTTTTTCTTACATTATCCTAAATATGAGTGTGGCCTTGTTCCTTGAAAAACTCACCTACATGGCTGATGCTCTCTGACAAAAGTGCTTAGATTTGATTTTGCGAGATGTACTGTACCGTGCTGGATTATTATTGTTGATAAAACTTCTCTTGCTCTCAGTTAAAAGAAACTCCCGCTCCTTTCGGCCTCGAAATGACTACGTGTAAGAATTGAAGACCACCTCTTATCTATCACAGGAAAGAGGAGCACTCATTAGATTGTTCGGAATTTAAGAAGTGGTTTCTGAATCGCTTTTTGATTGCTCGGTAGCGCTTAGTTGAATATAATATATGATATTTCCTTCCAAAAATAAATCTGGATACCCGCCCGTTCCAGATATAAATAAAAACAGTGTACATGTATGTACTTCCCAGTTCCCTTCTTAGTTATCCAAAATGGAAGGGACCCAAAAACCCAGAACACCTTGCTATGCGAATCATTCAAATGGTGTCTTTGGAAAGACACCGAACCACCGACCATGATACAATTACACAAAATTCAACCAAATTTTCGGAATCCATCGACACCCAAGGTAGGAACTTCTACCCATTTCAGACTCGGTACGCCTTCGTCCCTCCGTCGCTCGGTGAAGTTGTTGCATTCACCTACAATATGCATCCATTCGGCCAATGCTCTGCCGGCGTATTTCGCTCGTATGACGCTTTCTGGGCTGCTGTTTTCATCTGCTGGGTTCTTTGGTCCTGGTTCTTTGCTGATACCAGGAACCCGGGTTCCAATCCATGCCTGTGCTGGAGCGGGAAGCCGCGGTGGTACTAACCGTCTTTCGTCGCGGCCATTGTGACTTGGTGCCCGTCTGCGGTTGGCCTGCGGGCTGGAGTTCTGAGGCGCAGCGTCCCTTTTCTGAAAGTTTTGAGGCCATTCTAGGCTGAACTTGAAGGAAAAGGCTCGGTGGGTGGAGGTGGTGATCGGAGCTTCGCTTTCGGAGTTCAAGTTATTAGTCACTGGCGCCGAGCGTGCGAGTGCTGTTTCTCGTCTTGCCTCTTCGAGGGTTTTTGTTGGGCTCGATGCGCGAGGGGTAGAAGACTCTTCGTTGTTGATGGTTGTAAACGTCGAGGGTATGATTTTGCCCATGAAGGTCCATCTCTTCTTACTTGACGGGGTTGGCGTGTCTGTCGTCAGCTTTGGCACTGGGTTGACCGGCTGTGGTTTGGAAGGGGCGAGCATTGAAATGCGTTTGGAAGTATTGGTAGGTGATGAAATAATACCATCAAAGCCTACAAATAAGCTCGCAGCAGGTAATTGATTGTCGTTGCGAATGATCAGAAGGCGGCGGCCAGGGGCTGGATGACATGGGATTGTCGATGGTGGTAGGATATTGGAAGTTTGAGCTGTCTGTTTCAGGAAGAGATATTTGGCCCAATTAGCCTTGAGCCGTATTGAAACAGTGCTGAAGATTTTGCTATCTCAATTAGCATATGGAATGACAACAAATCATTACCAAACTTACGTGTCTAACTCGGTGGATTCTCCATCATCGCGACAAATTCGCCAGCACAAGAGTCGCATATAATAAGCTCTAACCATTGGGCACCAATGATTGAAATACCGGTTGAAAGTTTCTTCAGTAAGAAGCCATTCCAAACATACAACTTCTTTCCTTTGCTCATCTGCATTGACAGCACCCCAAATGGCATAGAGGAAGGAAAACAATCTCAATTCAGTCATGGTGTTATTGCTTTCTAGCATCTTCTTACAAACCTGCAGCCAGAATGGCCAATTGATGATTTGCTGTTCCAGATCAGGAGTTTGTACTTGTTGGAAACGAAGGTAGATGACCAAAACCTCCTCAAGGAAATCACACAAAAGATAGCATGAGCTATGGCTGAATACTGATGTTTTTCTAGCTGTTGCTTCAATCAGTTTGGCAAAGATCTGGGCAAAGGTCATTCGAGCCAGGTCGTACTCAGAAGGACGATCTGAGATGAAGTCTCGTAAGAGCATTATCAGGCGGTTCTCAGCCATCAATCTTGTTGAGTTGTTTGAAGGTGAGGGTAAAGTAGCGACACTTGCATCAACACCAGCGAGAACTTCATCAAAAGTGACAGGTGGTGGCTCTGCGGCTGGCTGACGGTGAATCGTAGCCTCGAGGACCGACAATACCTGTGCTTGTACGAGAACAAAACCTGACTACACATTAGCATGAGTAAAGGATTAGAGGTTATTGACTTACCTGGTGCACGGGCTTTCCCGGCAAGCGAAAGTCCTGAAGGCATGAACTCCTCAGCAAGAATATGATAATGCTTGACAAAGACAAAGAACATATCGCTGTCGCGGCCACACCATCTACCCACCCAAGGGCCATCCCAGGATAACATTGTAGCTGAGGTAGGAACACTTGGTGGTTGCTGCAGGTAGCTCGACATCGCCCTTGCTGAAGACCAACCCAAGGCGTGGATATGTGATGGAAATGCGGCTACTACTTCATCCGTGCCAACGCGATTCAGTGTCCGAGGTAGACCTAGCTCTGTTGCTACTCGTCTTAGGCTCTCTGCCTCAATTTTCCACAATCTAACTAATACCTCAGCTACACCCGGGACGAAGAAAAATGCATAAGCAGCAGCTTTTCCACAAAATGTGACTAGACTAGCAGGTGCATGTCTTAGGGACATCTTATCGACAACAAACCTCATCTGAGAAGTGAGATTTTCGATAAACAAGCTCCGTATGTTGTGATGAATTGAGTCAACCAAAAACTGAGATGCTGCAGAAGAGGCCAGTGAATTGGAGGACTTCTGTCGTTTCAGCGAGTTCCGATCCGGCGATCGATTGACAGAGCGTTCAACTAGTGGGGAAAATGCCGACGAGCCACGTCTCCATTCAGGTCTACACATGATTGCAACCGCAGCCTCGAGTAACACAGGCCGATCGACCCCAGAGACGGTCTGATTTTGCCGGCCATCCAGTACATCCAAAAGTCCACGCCACCACTTGTTCAATATTGTGATGCGTCTATCCAAGTCTTCTGAGCGCAAGTTCTTATTCGAAGGGTGCGATGCATGATTCTTGAGAAAAGGTAAGAGCTGGCTCCTAACTACATTGGTTTTTAACGACCATGTCTTGGCCTGGAATTTTGTAAAGTCATTTTCGATGGAGCGGAAGGCAGACCATAATTCGTCTCTCCTGGGAGGTGTTTCGAGAGAAATGGCCTGTGGTTTGTCGGTTGAAGGGACTGGAGGGACTTTGTCTGTTGAAGTTCTGGGAGTGGAGCGGTTGTCCGTAGAGCTTCTGGGTAAGCTGCTAGTGGAGGAATTGGTGGAAGGGAAAGTTGTCAGGTTCATTAGTACGCTCTGCGGCCTTTGCTTGATCTTTTGTATGGTTAAAGACGTCCGAGAGATTTTTGGAGGACTTGAGGCAGGTTTGACCGGGCTTGTCTTTTCAGACTTGGGTTGAATAATGGACAACCGACGGGGACTCGAGGTCGACACCATGCTGGCATTCATATCATAATTTCCAAACAGCTCGTCTGGAGTCTTTTCTTTAGTAAGATTCCGACTCGGAGATGGCGATCTAGACGACGCTTTCCAGGACCTGCGAGCAAAAGTGGCAAACGATTCTGATACAGCCTTGGTTTTGTCCCGGGTCGACTTGGAAATTGAAGGCACCGGGGGAATATCGCTGGCTAATTCCAGAGGCGGCTCGGAGTTATCATGCCCATCTGAGGAAGCCTTTGTTGAACTCCTCCGTTGTTGTATCCAGGATTTGGGTCGCGCAACCAGCGACTTTCTTCTTCCGGTCCTTTCCTGTTTTCCCGGCTCCTCCTTCGAGGGGGATGCACCACCCCCTTGTTTCTCCACCGCAGTCTTACCATTATTTTCCGATTTAGCTGCTGGCGAAGCTTCCACGGAGGCTACCCTGTATAGTTCCTTGGTGAATTGGGGCGTGTCAAGCGTTGGTATGGAAGTATAACTGGCAGATCTGGGAAGCCCCTCCTCTTCCACCACCAACCCTCCGCGGGTTCTCGGTCGTGCCAGATCAGCATTGGCCAAGCTGGGTATATTGTTGTATGAATGGGCACGGGGGAACCCAGGGGTGGCGTCGAATGTGGCCGGCATGCTCAATAGTGTGGCCATGTAATGCCCTTGAGCCTGGGAGGCGGTGGAATGTCTGCTAGTTGATCATTCTTTGGAAGGGTACAATTCGCAGAAGTGCGAATGGGAGAGGTGGGTGGTCCCTGGCCGGCAGAGGTGAGGTGAGTTGAAATGAAAGCAGACGGCGCTTGGTAGGTATTATGATGAATCGCCGCGCCGTAAGATTAGAATGATGTAGTTTGTTTCAAGAATGACTGGGAATTCCGAGTTCAGGGTGAGCAGCACCGCACCGAGGGCAGGGCTGAGAGGAGCAGTTGTGGAAACGGGCGTTGTATGGATATGCGTGGGCGGTGGTGGTTAACGGGTGACAATTGATGGAATGCGATGTGCTGTAACGAAAAGAAACAAAATAGGAAAATGAGAAGAAGGACGAATGCGAAAAAGGAGCGAGTGAATATATGTTGGTGGATTGAGGAGGAGACTTGAGTTGAAGGAGGATTAGGTGTGGGTTGGGATTGAGATTGAGATTGGGAATGGGAGTAATAATTGGGTGGTGGTGGTGGGTTGGAGTGAGTAGTGAGTGAGTGAGTGAGTGACTGACTGAGTGGAGGAGGAGTGGATTGTAGTAGCGTAGCGTAAGTAGTAGTAGTAGTGTGTAGTGTGTAGTGTACTCCGTCCGTCTATCGTCAGGGTGTCGTCCGTCCGGAGTGTGAGCGTGAGGCGTGAGCGTGAGAATGCGCAGGCAAAGGCACCAAGCCGAGATAGGAATGGTGCCGGCGGGGATGCTTCTATATCGGTGCAAGAGAGGACGTCAACGCTATTTTATGATTTACTAGAGCTACGACTGTACAGGAAGGTATTGATTGATTGATTGATTGATTGATTGATTGATTGTACTTACTTGTTAGCTATTCTATACATACGGATCAGAGTCAGTGCGGTTAAGGATATTCATCGTGCGGCGAGGGAAACATTATCAGGGCATATTTGGTAGGAAATATAGGATATATAGGATATATATGTATATGTGTATAAAGCATTATAGATGTACTGTACTACTTATTACTACACAGCAAAACATGTACGGCAGCACTTTGTATACTATACTATACTATACAATACTGTACTGTATTTGAATGAATCCATTCCAACTACAGTTTATACATATATGTCATCTTCTCGTCGGGAGCTTGGGGGCGGACCCCTTATTATTTGACCCCACTTGCTTACATATACATTATACATTATACATTATATACATATACCACCACACCAGTACTATACTGTACTATACGGAGTTACGGTACGGGCGGTACTAGCGTATCTACTACTGTACGAAGTACATCCGACTTTCATTGGCATACATACTAGTACTACTAGTACTACTACTACTACTGTTGTACAGTACCAGACGACTAATAATAATCAATCTTGCCGTACTCCGTTCCAATTTATTACTCCCGGGCCTAGCGCGGATGTCTCGGAGAATTGATTGTCTGCTCCCTCTCTCGGCCCCTTGCGCGACTCAGGCATTATTGTGCCTGGCCAAGAGCTTCCGGGCTGCCGTTGAACATGAGGCTCGACTTCACCTACATGCATACCCGTACTAAAAGCTACATACTATACTATATACTATAGTAAAAGCTACATGCTTACCGAAGTATAGTACTTTAAGGACCAGCAGGACCCGGGACACACACAAACACATACGAAGTACATACATACATACATACATACCCATACCCTTACCATGACCATAACCATAACCGTCGCCGTTACCGTTACCCGTTACCGCACCGGGCGGTACGGTACGTAACATCGTCGTCGCACCAAAAGAATCCTTCCTTTCCTTCCTCCCTATTCGCAAACCTCAGCCGGAATTAGAACTGGGGGGAAATGAAACCTGAGGGATGATGAGAATAAGAAAGTCCAAACAGCATCCCCACCAGGTTGCTACCGTGGAGTCCGATCCAGCCTGGCTAGCACCGTGCGTGCAATCCCTATCATTACCCATCATCCCATCATCCCATCACCATTCACCATTCACCATTCCCCCATCGAAAACTGGCCCTTTTCGACTTCTTCTTCGATATCAGGACCCAAATCCCATTATCGTGGCTTGTGGCTACGCTCTATAGGTTCATGCATCACATCCCGTATGCTTCGGATCTTTTGTGCATGTCTCTCTCTCGTTCGTCCCTTTCCAAACCATCAAGTGCCGTGTCTCGTTTGTTTGGAGCCGACCATCCATCATCACATCATCTCACACGAGAAACACGAAACTAAGCCTCCGACTAACCTAACTACACGCTCTTGCTGCATCGCATTGCATATACCACCATCCCCATCACCATCACCACCACAGATTCATCACCCCTTTTCTTCCCATCTTCTCTCCCCTTCTCTACCCTCCTCAATTTTCAGCTCTCCGATCCTCTGCCCTGTTCTAATATTCCCGTGTTGACACCGCATAAACCAGTAGTTGTATTACGGATTTATCCTCTGCAGTCATCGCAAGCATTGGTGTCTCGAAGTCTCTTTATCCAGGCTGGTCCGTCATCAGGCAAGATTGTGCGGTAGTAAGTGGCTCCTCATCATCGATCATAACAATACTACCGACATACTTTACTTACGACATCGACACATAAGCAGATACTTCTAAAATAGCGACTATCCCTGATCCCACCCAGCCCACCCGCTTGCTTCGCCCGGGGGGTGAGACGCTGACCCTGGCTGTGTACAGTAAGTTAAGAAGAAACATCATGACATCAGTAGGTATTTGCAGTTCTCGAGGCAACATGCTGCATTATTTGCATGGCTTTATCAATAAAAGTTGCGTTATATTGTCGCCTGTCGCATGCCAGGCGTGTACTGTATTGTACTGTACTATCAGACTGTACAGTGCTACCGGAACTGTGGGGACACAAAGAATGGGGGAGAAGAGGAAGAAGAAGAGGCGCCTCCAGCCCCTATTTCATACAGGACAGGATCCACCAATCCATAGAACCACCCATGAACAAACCCATGAACATGAACCCCTAAGTAACCGCATCTGCCAAGCTGTACGGCCAAGATTCAGCTTGTTTTTACTGCGTACATCCATTAAATCTTGGTGTACTATACTTTGGTTTATTTATCATTGTGAAAAGGAAGCGTAAGGTTTTCCGACCGAACTGTTTTGGACATAAGCACAACGAGGTGCTTTAATGAATGTGTTCGTTCCTTTTAGTTTCCTTTTTCAAGACCTCAGCACGCAATTTCTCTTAGTTCTGCACTCACGCGGCTCCCAGGATCGCTTCCCGGCGATACCATATCTCGACACTAGAAACATTCATTTCGGCAAGGTCAGAGATAACGATGCATTACTGCCTACTTAGGCTCAATCACTTTGTATCACACCTGGTGTATTCCGTATGCACTTTACATTAAGCCTAGGATACCTGAATGTCCTTGAACGAAGTGGGTATTGGCCAGTCTCAAATCGTCTCAATACGAGTAGGGTCCATCTTGACAGCCGTAGGGTCTACGATGAAGCCTAGAAACTCCACCGTATCGGTGTCGAAGACGCACTTTGACAATTTGGCATACAGGCGATACATCCTTAGCCTCTCGAGTACTTGTTGGACCGAGTCCGTATGCTGGCTGGGGTCTTCCGAGTGAATGAGGATATCGGCAAGGTATACCCACTGTCTTGAACTTCGCTTATTAAAGACTATGCTCTTATAATCTACGTTCTAAAGCTTTGATATTCATAGGGATTTGTGAGCTTGCACTAGGAAAGAAAAAGACAACGCAGGAGAAATTATCATCAAATCTTCCTGGAAATCAATCCTTCAGGGTGGAGGGGTTACCCTTTCAGATAGCACCGGAAAACCCTCAAGAGGAGATTTCCAGGACAAATGAATTATCATTCCCGGCGAGGTTTCCCCTAGTGCAAACTCTAGAAAATCTGGAGTTTATACCTGGCTCGCATGGACCCAAGTACGTAAGTGAATGAGGTTTACGAGCTTTGCTATCATGAATGTCTCATGATGTCTTCATGAGAAGTCCTTCATCAACAGTTACTAATCTATCTATCATCTAGTTGTTGGGTTCCTTTTGATGTTCAGCAGTTGGTAAAAAAAAACGTCCTAGCTACCCGTCTCAATACCTGCCTCGGCAGTACTAGCGTGTTCTTAAGAGTCTAGTGAATAATTTGGAGTATTTCAAGCATATTATTCATCAGTATCAGCATTGCGGTCATCGTCCGCTATCTCGCGGATTGGATCTGTTCAAAGTTTTTTACTCTTGCTTCTAGGAGCACTCAGTGGCCGTATAGTAGATGCAGGGTATGCTCGTCCTATGGCCATGCTGGGAAGCTTCTTCATCGTCCTTGGATTTATGGCAATGTCACTCAACGGCTTCAAAAAACCCTATAACTCCGAGCATACTAGCCTTGTATACTATCAGATCATGCTCAATCAAGGTATCTGTTGTGGGATTGGAATGGGCTTAGTAGTTGTGCCATCGGTAAATATCACAGCCACTTACTTTCCAGAAGCACAAAGCAATCACAACTAATATTATAATAACCAATACCACCTTCAGTAATATCGTTTATCCGATCATTTTCCAAGCGTTACTTTATCTTATCATGTGAACTCCCACTAAGCGATTCGAATTCTTGATTTTTATCGTATTAATTCTCCTGAATATTGCGTGTATACATTATATCATTCCCCAGAAAGAATCTATTAAGTAAAGACAAAGAAAACCTTTTACTTACTTAACCCCTTTATACTTTTTTTTAAAAGAGCCAGCTTTATTATTTATCGCCGGTTTTTTGGGTGGTCTCGCTCTTAGCTTTATAGGAGTATATACATATATATCGTGTATCGTATTATTATTATCATGTCGAAAAGCAAGTGTATATAGAAAAGGGGGGATTTGATTTAATTTTACACCAAATTTGAATCCCCGTGCTATCTCATTAGATTA
>Ga0247734_1001109_pt1 | contig 21183 bp, 26 predicted proteins | sample UWRJL103311B2_FD_180933 | JGI IMG/M metagenome (GOLD analysis project Ga0247734, IMG submission 180933) | Plant litter microbial communities from Arlington Agricultural Research Station in Wisconsin, United States - UWRJ-L103-311B-2 | ecosystem: Environmental > Terrestrial > Plant litter >... | reverse complement strand
CAGAATTTTCATAACCTTCATTTCCCCTATTTTCTCCCTCCTCAGCAAATATTCCGGACGAAAACGGTGCATAGTCAACACGGTCGGCTAATAACAAGTCCCATTCAGCACAACTAGGATATTCGGATGTTGCCGACCAACACAATTCCTCAAGACTAGCTTGTCGAAGGGGCCAAGCATGAATACCATTTGATAATTGTTGAAGGCCACATCGACCTTCCAGTACTCCATGATTATGATAACCAAGACACCTCTGCTGTGCCAAAAGTTGAAGGTCGTTTGGCGCAGCAGAGGTGTCTTGGAGACCATAATCATGGAGGACTGGAAGGTCGATTTGGCCTTCAACAACTCCAATATCATTGTTGCATTGTTGCGAGATTTTGTAATGAGCAGAGAGTCTCTCTGCTCAGAGTTCAGTCGTCGTCTTAGAGTGAGGCTGATAATATAAAAGTAGTTAGCTCTTGCGATTTGGTATTGTGAATGGTCTTTGGGGGGAGATAGAGCTACTGACACAGGCTGTCCTCAAAAGACGATGGGGAAGAAAGGGGGGGAGAAAACATTGCTAGGCTGGACTTATAAGTTTGAACTGTGGTCGGCCTCTTCACGTGTTTGGACGGCCTCAGATGTGTTTGGGCTGGGAGGGTTGCAGCATCACATTACATTGATGCGTGGGTACAGGAGCCACACTCACGCGGTTTCGTTCCTCCATGCGCTTCCATTGGAAGACCGCAGTGTTCGGCCACCAGTAGCTTCCAAGATAAGCAATATTACCATGTACGGCCTCCGTCATGTAGCCAAGATCATTCTCAATTAGCCGGATATTACTTCAAATTGAGGAACATCGATTTGGTAGTTAAGCGAACATATTGTATGAATTATAGGCAGTTAGAATTACAGGGGACTTCAACATAGTACATATAGTGCTTAATGGGGATCCCACACAACACGCCCTTACTCTCAATCAAATCCATAATCGAAGGGTCATCCGAGACTAGCTCGACATTGACAGCTGTATATAGAGGCAGATCAACTTTCTCAACCCGCCAATCTCAATTTACAAACCTGGAGCCAAGTTATCCAAATATCCCCACTGCACAAGATCAATGACTTCTTGACATATCGACATATCGAAACAAACATAGTTAGTGTTTCATGGAACTAGATACCCTGTATATTAATAGATGGAAGCAGAGTAGGAGCGATTTCACCACTGTTCTTAGCAAGACCATTGTCCATTGAGGGCTTGCAGGTACAACGGTGGGATTGAGAATTGAAGAGAATGCTTGATAAAAATAAAACATATCGGATACAACTTCTGATAGTTCTATAATCAACCTGTATAATCTAAACAGGGTATTCTTGGATCTCTTCATTTTCTTCGATTGAAAGCTATTCCTTGCATCACCGGAGAGAAGTGATGCAGGAGCATATGAGAGAGGGTGCGATGTGAAGCTCCATAGCTGCTTAAGCTACAAAGCTCTTAGAGATCGAATAATCTTCCCGCATGCACACCCAGCTACCCGGACTCGCCAGCTATACTCTCTATCATCTCATCTAGCATAAGCGCAACTATTAATACCGGCTTGTAGACAATAATTAGCACCTGATTGGGACCGACCAGAGGCTTGAAAGGGCAATAAATCAGTTTCATATGAGACGGAGGTTAGTTCACATACCATAAATATGCGACATAGGTCAAGTACGGGAGCTTGCAAAATGTAGAAAAGGTAGGGCATACTCTCCAAACCAAGCCAGCATATTAACTTTAATTTAAGAAATATCTCTTAACCTAATAGAACTTTCTACTTTACTGGTTCCCAGAACTTTGGCTGGAGCTTGTAGTTGAAGCAAGAAGAAAGCATGCCAAACTGGAGATATTCGCGGCCCCGTTAACCCTTTGAATGAATTTAATTGTCTAGATACCAAGGTTTCTCTCATGATCACAGAGTATCAATGTTCCACCAACTAAAAATGTACTCCAACTTGGCTCAGTCAAAGAAGAACCACTTGATTCAAGTTAGCACAACATTCTGAGCATCCCAAATCTGTCTGAACAATGATTCTGTACTCTGCAACAAGTCTGCTGGCCTTCCCACTTCAGCAACAGCACCATCTTGCATAACGACTACTTTGTCGTAATCCATAATTGTGTCCAGCCTATGCAGTACTTCGATTACAGTACAATCCGCAAATTCGCATTTAAGAACCTCTCTAACTAGTATCTCCGTGGTATGGTCGACGCTGCTAGTTGCCTCATCAAGTAGTATCACTTTCCCATGGTTAAGGAGACATCGTGCCAAGCACACTAGCTGCTGTTGCCCAACCGAGAACGATGACTCGACAAACTCAACGTCAAGACCTCCACTCTCACGCACCGCGTCCCAGAGCTGCACCTTTTGTAATGCAACCGTTAGAGCCCCATCGTCGGCAGTATAACGACTTTCTAGGTCCATGTTTTCGCGTATAGAGCCAGGCAAAATAACCGGATCTTGTGGCAATGCAGTGATTGCGGATCGGATAGCTTGCCGGGGAACAGTGGACAAGTCGATGCCGTCGACATATAGAATACCAGACTTAAGTTCAATGAGACGGAGGAGAGCCAGAATAGATGACGATTTGCCACTCCGTATTTTCAGTCTTCTGAAAGTAGTAGAATTTGACATATGGAGAACTCACCTGCCAGTGCGGCCACAAAATGCCACCTTCGTACCTGGATCTATGTCCAGGCTGACACCTTTCAGCGATGGTTCAAGGTGCTCTCTTAATAAAGTTATCAGTGACAGGTTTGTGAATAGGTGATTGTCAGCAATGCTTACTGGTAAGAAGCAACGACATTCTCAAGTTTGACTGCACCCAAAGCCGGCCAGTCAGCTGAAACCTCCTGCAGCTCAACATCTTTATTCTCATCAGGTGTATCCGCAATAAAGCTTTTCAGCCGCGCAATAGCTCCTAACGAGGTCTCTAGCATAGTCCAAGCAGTAATAAGGGTCTTCAGCTCCGAACTAAAAGTTACAAGAGTAAACAAACTTAACGCAATTGACCCGCTTGTGCTAGCACCTGGAATAAGGAGAGCAATGGCCACCATGACCACAGCTATAGCAGCAACTACTAAATCAAGTACCAGATTCAACCATCGCTGAATACAGAACAGTAGATAAAATGGCCGCTGTGAGTCGTTCAGCAGGCTGTGGTTGATATTTAGTGCTCTGGATCCAAATCCAAACGCGCGGATAGTTGAGCCTCCTGCTAACGTCTCGGTAAAATGTGTATAAAGTGGCGACTTGGCCTCCAAGTCGAGGTGCCGAATTTGACGAGAGGTACGAAGATAAAATTTCTGAAGCAGATAAAGGACAAGAACTATAAAAGGGATAGAGACAGCCGTGTATTGGCCTCCAGATGCGATTATACCGCCGCTAATCAAGCAGCCTGTGAAGACTAATTTGGGTTGAATTAGAATGTTATGCTCGAGAAGTACCAGACAAGGGGGGTTTCACTAACTCAAAATAGTCCCAAAGAATACCATAGGAAGTTGCTGATCCACAAGAGTCATATCCTGACTAAAACTAAACACTAAGGTGAGCAATTGATTTGCAGACTAGAATGGTTGAAGATATAAGAAACATACCGGTTGAGCGTCACCCCAGAGTCAGTCGATCCAAAGAATTGGAGAGGTGCCCTAATCTATGTTAATAAGTGAATAAATGAATAATTGAAGTGAGATAAGTATATGATTAACTTACTTCATAACGGTTTCGAGAAGCATGAGGTGCAGCTGAGAGGCTGACCTTGGAATGAACCGTAGAGTGAAGAAACTGTACCAAAAGAGTCAAAAAACTATCAGGTAAAGATCAATTCATGGGTGAAATGCATACGATGCGACAGATGCCGTCGCTAGTGGTCCTGCGATGGAAAAACCAATATAGATAGGATAGTAGAGAGTTGTTTCGCTTGTCAATCCGCGCTCAGTCCAAAGCCGGATCCAAATTTCTTCAAGTTGGATTAGCAAGTTAACACGAGAAGCTACAGAGTTACTGACGAGGCATTTTGGAAATACACGCTTCAACAATAACAAGCCCAAGGAATATGAATGTAGTTGCCCAACCGACAGATTCAAAATACATCTTATACAACGAGCTATCACCAGCCTGGCGAGTGAGATCTTGGTTGTCAGCCGTGGAGATTATTGAACGTGTGGCTTGTGTTACGTTGGCTGCTGCTTCACCACTCGGAGCAGGTTCAATTGCCTCTCGAACTATTTTATCATTATACTCCGAATCCATCACAGATTCTTTCAAACCCTGCAAATTGAATGGTACTGGTACGACCCTTCCACAATCGACAGCGGTAATGGTATCCACGAAAGGTAGGAACTTGTCTGTATATAACATATGATTTTAGCAAGAGAAAATCAAAATGGAAGTATCATGGATCACGAGGGGATGTCAAAAAGACGACCAATTTTGGATGTTGTTTTGCTGACAAATCGGTCATGAATTCTGAAGACCCTTGGTAAGATAATATTTATGCTTACAAGAACTTGTTGTCAATATAACTGTATATCCTGGAGTCCTTAGTAAACCCTTCTGTCCAAAGACTTGTGAGAAAATGAAATTGCTTGTTCTATTGTCCAAACCACTAAACACATCATCAAGCAGTAAGATCTTGTTCCCAGAGTAAATCGCTCGGGCTAGAGCCTAGTATAAGAGGGTTAGTTCACAAGTAAGATAATAATCTAAATATTGCTATGGTTGGCACCTACAACTCGTTGTTTTTGACCACCACTAAGTACCAATGCCTGGCTCCCAACAGGCGTTGTATCCCAACCAGGGGTGGATACAAAATCCTGATCCAAGGCACATGCGCTTACCACCCGGTTGTAACGTTTAGTTTCAAACTCAGCACCAGCTATGATATTCTCCTGCATCGATATATTTCTGAGCCATGGTTTCTGAGAACAGAAGGCTATGGGGCCAGGCTGGATCCAAGTAGATCCTCGCTCCAAGTTTAATTCGCCAAGTATAGCCAGAAGCATGGACGTCTTGCCACTACCAACTGGGCCAACAATTGCGTGGATGGTTGAGTGTAAAACCTTTAGGTCAATATCTTTTAAAAGTTCTGTTCCATCTCTTGATCTGAATAAAGCTTTGTCAATCTTCACTACAGCTTGGTCCACAAGCGTAGGGGTACCTAATGACTTCTCCGTCCGCTTGTCACGAGCATACCCAGCCACTTCCCGTTCCTTCTCTGTTCCAACATCTGCAGGGTTGATATTGGTAATGATATTACTCTGAAGTGATAAAGCAATGTAATTTTGCTTCTCAACGAGAACAAGAAAAGATTGTATCCGCTGAAAACAACTGAGTGCACTATTAAATTGTGCCCGTATAGCTACAAGTTCGGCTAAAGGAGCTGACACCAGCGCGACTATAGTGAGCGAGGTGAATGCCTGAGAAATTGAAAGCCCTTGAGAGTTTCTAGAGTTTTTCCAGTATACGGCTGCCGTGATAATAATAGCAGGCGTGATGAGAGTCACAACGGAGTCTTTCAAAACGTTTGATTAGAATCTGAGTAACGGCAAACGGTAAAATTTTCTAAGAACAAGAACATATATACCTAAAACATGTAGCGAAATCATGAAGATACGGTACCTCTGTGACTTTTTTATTTCAATATGTCGAAGCCCCTGTATTCGGTTGAAGAAGGCGGGGGTGAGTCCCATGGCTTTGATGCCTTTCATCTGGCCGAGCATGGCTGAAGTGGCCGAAACTCGTTTTTCGACTCGGAGGTTCCATACTTTCTTGGCTGGAATGATTCGTACAGACACCGTTTCGCTCACTACCATAGATGCTATAATTTGCAGAGAAGTTAGTAGGGTATTTTGATCGCGAGGGTGTGTTCTGTTGTTCTAAAACCTACCAATGATAGGTATAAACACTAAGAAGAAAGGGGTCTTAATCTCTCTGTATAATAGATACAAGCCAATGGCAATTTCGATGATACTTGACCATATGTGATGTATAAAGTGTAGCCCCATCACAACACCGTCGATATCAGTACTCATTAGAGTTATGGGTGCGGCATCGGTGTAAGATGCAAGGCTTATTGTCTTCGTAAAAATTTGTCCAACCAGCGCTCCTCTAACAGATGTGACGAATTGAAAAGTGAGATGCATGTAGATGCATGTTGAGATTGCAATGCCAACATAGACCAGAGCAGTTGCGCCAACGAGGCCGTGAGCAATATCTGTATCAAACGAAGACGTAACAGATACGCTGACAAACTCAATAACGCGTTTAATAAGAAAAGGCTGTGCAAATTTAAAACCAGTTAGCGCAAGTCTAGGCGGTACGGCGACAAATAGTTCAAACAGCATAGCCTGCATAGTTGCCCAGAACAGGCCGTGCCTCCAAGTTTGGTCCACTGTAGGATAAATAGTTAGCTTCATTCTTCTCATCATTTCGAGATATCCTCACCTGTTCTCCACCTCTTATCTACCCGAGCTAGTAGTGCACTCGAGTCAAATTTGCTTTGGATAACTCCAAGATCAGCAAGTTCAATCAACCGTCGATAACCAAGAAACAGCACATTATTCAACCACCAGAAGACGCAGCGGTTCATAGCTCCGCTAATTGACTCTGCGGACACATTCTTCCTCATTTCATTAACTACTGATATCTTTGGCATTTCCTCAAGCATCAAGAGGCAGACCTTGACTAGAATGGAAGAGGAAAACACGGAAGCCAACGGCCTAAAACTTCGGCTGTCTCTAAGAAAGAGGCTCCGAGTTTTAGGGATGTCAAGTAAAATCGACAAGAATAAGTAGCCACCCAAGTATAGTGATGGATGGATGGATCTGCGATGTTCGATAAATATCAGAGCTATTACACAAATCGCGGCAACAAGCGAGACAGAGCTAGCAACCACGGCCAGCTCACGACAAGGGATTGCCTTTATGCTGAATAAAATCAGTTGAACGACTTGGAGGCAAATCAGAATGCCAGAAAGAAACTACAGGGTGGTGTTAGCAAGGAAGCCAAGTTTACAAATGCTCTTATTTGATTGCCTCACTGTTTTCAGGCTGAGAAGCCAGTTACGAGTAACTGGTACTGCGGTCTTCTCCAGAGGAAACCACCAGAGCTTTATGAAAGAAGCGACGATAAACAGCCCTGAAATCGGAATAGAGAGAATACTGTGCTCGAAGAACAGTGTGAAGTCAAATTTACCGCCAGTTGAGGGCCAAAATGACCATCATCGCCGGACTGCATGATAATGAAGAGTTAAGAAGAATTGATAGGCCCTTGAGTAGTAACTAATGGAAGGTTGCGACTTTCTACAAATTTCTTTTCGAGTGCTTCACGTATGGCGTATTTTCGAAAATGTTTCGAGAGGTTAGGGAAGCGACGTAAGCCTAGATAATCTAAATGATGCAGATAAATGAGGCAGGTCCTAATTTCCTGTCCGATTGGCTGCCTTGTTGGATTGTGAAAGTGTTCAAGATGTTCAAGAACGAATGACCCTTCATCCTTCCCCATCAAAATTCAACCCTCAACTTCAAACACTGATAACTTTGGCAGACATCAACAAAACTCTACTTATAAATCATTACTTCCCATTATGGCCGCAGGGCAAAATGAACCCAACGAACAATCTCCTTTATTAGGAGACGGTACCACTAGTAACACAAGGAGTGCCAATCAAGCCATTATTCGTGCAAGACGCATAACAATTGCGATCTGCTTCATACTTAGGTTCTTATTCTTAATTGGTGCAGCCCTCATAGAGATACCTCTGATTCAACTCCAAGAAACTATGATTTGCGATCGCTACCGCGCCTTGCTTGTTGTAGGCCCAGGCCCACAGCCATTTCGATCTTTGGCATATCCACGTTGTAAACAGGAGGGCGTGCAAAATGAATTGTCGATCATACGGTTCTGGGCTATAATATCTCAGCTCTTCCCTAGTCTTATTATGGGCATCCCTATGGGCATTGCTGCTGATAGGTACGGTCGGAAGGTCATATTAGGACTTGCTCTTTTAGGCACGACACTTTCTACATGCTTTGCTGTTTTGATTTGTAAAAATTGTTGCTCTAATATGAATATTGTATCAATTAGTTACTTGAATTAGGCGCAACACCAGGAGTATTCCCTCTGCGACTAATATGGCTCGCACCTGTTTTCACATTCATTGGCGGGGGCGAGACGATGGTCTCGACTATGGTCTACACTATAGTTGCTGACGTGACACCAGAAGGACAGCGGTAAGTGTTTTGAAACCTTGATTAAGCTCAAATTTATTGCTAAATGTGCAATCTAGGTCTTTGACATTTTCCTATCTCGTCGCTACTATGATGGTTGGCGGAATGCTTGCCAACCCATTGGCCTACGTGCTTATGAGGGAAAATCTGTGGCTCTCGATATACTCTGGTATCTCTATGATGACATTTTGCATAATACTAGGTTTTTCCGTTCCAGAGACTTTAGAAATGACTGTTACAACTAGGGAAAGTCGTGGTCACCATACCACTAGTGCCAGTTCTAGACAGTATCATAATGCTATCCTAGAACAGGTGAAATCCGGCACACAACGCTTCGTTGGTTTCTTAAACATGCTCGTAAAGGAGGAGCGCCGCGTTGGTCTTTTACTTTTAAGCTCATTACTTACGACTTTCGGAAAAGATTCGGCATTAATGCTTATGCAGTACATTACGGTGAAGTTTCAGTGGGAGTGGAGTGAGGTAAGCAGTGATTGCTTGAAATATAGACTACCTTTATATACCTAAGTCTTCAAGGTGTTATTATGCTAACGTTATTGAGCACATCAGGCTGGCCTTGTACTTTCCGTGCAGCAAGCAATTAGCCTTATATTGCTCACCATTATCCTCCCCTTTGTCACTAAGAGGCTACTCGGTTGTGGAATGAATCCCAAGCTGAAAGATCTTTGGCTCGCCAGAGCTAGTGGTCTTCTCCAGATCATAGGAGGCTTTACGGTAGCTCTTGCACCAACATCTGCTGTTCTCTTCGGTGGCGTTGCTTTCTCTGGTCTTGCTGCTGGCTATGGCATATGTGCACGATCATTGATGACGTCCCTGCTCTCCCATAACATTGCAATGCTATATACTACTATCAATATACTAGAGGTGCTTGGTATCTTCATTGCAAGTCCGTTGCTAGCAGCTTTGTTTCGACTAGGGCTTCAGTGGGGTGGGGCCTGGACTGGGTTACCTTTTCTTATGGCCGGACTGCTATATACTGGTGCATTATTTATTATCGGGTGGATTAAGGTCGATGATACTTCAATTGCCTTGCCGGAAGCTAGTGCAGAATCTTTGGAGTAAATTTGGGATTGCCTGCTAGTATGAGCAAACTGAATATAAGAATATAAATATATATGTGTGTTAGCACGGTTGAACACTACTTCGATTTTGTATTTATCTAACATTCGATGTAACGCAATTAACCCCAAATTTCAACACTTCTCCACAGGATAACTTATTAACAAAGGAAAAGGTTTCTTGTTTCCAGGTGTATCATGTAGCCAGGATTATGAGTATTTTGTCGGTTTTCGAGCTCGCCTGTTTCAGTTGAATCGTATATGTGTAGACAGCCTGCTCCTAAGTTTAAACCAAGTGGAGTAAAATTTGTAAAATAATTATTTATTTTGGAGTCTTTGATAAATTAAACTTTTGGTTTTATGCAGGAAGCTAAACAATCAGGGCATGTTACAGGCGAAGGGAGCCACAATCCTGTCCACTAATCCGATAAAGACTTAAAGCGTAATTAGACTTATCCTCCCTGTTCTCCAGGCCCAGCACGTGAAATTATAATCTCACCCTGTACGGAAGGGGTTCTCAAGATATCAAGCACACTCCGTGGAAGGCGGTGAGAAGCATAGGCCAATCATAACGGTATTATCTTGATCGTTACCCCACAAAATCCCTCTTATAGCAGTGGCAGAAGAAGGGGGGTGTGCTTGATATCTTGAGACCCACTACTCCGTACCGTACTTTGACCAGCAGATATGCTGCGCTAACCAAAAGAGGAAACCGAGCCAGCCAAACTAATAAGCACAATTCCCACGCCAACTCTGCTCCTATGTTCTCTAAAGTGAGTTGATCGGAGAGTATACTACGGGCCTTATAAATACCAACCAGTGCTCCGATGGCAGACTCAAACTTCGCCTTCTTTCCCTTTCATCTCAAACAATTCTCACTAGCCAGCAACAATGTCACAAAACAAGAAGGTCGTCTTCATCACGGGGGCTAACACGGGTCTTGGCCTTGAAATAGTCAAGGCTTTATATAAAAGTACGCAATCATACGATATCATCGTTGGTAGTCGGCTTGTTAGCAATGGTGGAGCCGCCGTAGCAGCTGTGCAACAAGAAATCCCATCTTCTTCCAGCAGCCTCAGCGTAGTCCAATTGGACCTTACCTCGGATGAGTCCATCAAGAAAGCCGTCGAGAACATTGAATCAAAATTCGGCCGGCTAGATGTCTTGGTCAACAATGGCGGCGCAGGCTTTGACGGAGCTCTCAGAGATAGCCAGCTGAGCATCCGGGAGGCGTGGAACAAGTCGTGGGATATTAACGTCGCCGGCACTCAAGTACTCACGAGTGAAGCAATTCCATTGCTGCTCAAGTCAAGACAGCCACGACTGATCTTCATCACAAGCGGGACTTCTGCATTAGCCTTTACAGAGAGATTTGATCACCCAGCGCTACAGCGCATCAACGCCTCGCCAGCACCAGGTTGGCCAAAGCCAAAAGAAATCAATCCTATCGAGTCATATCAAAGCGCAAAGACTGGACTCAACATGATGATGAGACAGTGGCACCGGATTCTACTCAATGATGGAGTAAAGGTCTGGGCTATATCCCCGGGATTTCTCGCAACTAATCTGGGGAACGTTGGGATTGAACAGATGAAAAAGGTAAGCAAAGAAGATAGTCCGTCGAAGAATCAATTTTCTGACCAATGAATATTAGATGGGAGCGCGAGATCCTTCAGAGGGTGGCAATTTTGTTAAAGGTGTTATTGAAGGGGAACGAGACTCGGAAGTCGGAAAGGTGGTCGGCGCTACCGGTATCCAAGTTTGGTAAGACAGCTCAGCATTGTTGTTATAGCCTCTAGAACGTGAGATCATATCAATACCTCCTACATTGAATCATATAATTACTGAATTGGGCGATCTCGTAATCTCACTATGCATACTGAGTTTATTGAACGAACTGTAGCCTCTTACGTTGCTTGAGAGATATACGGAGAATAGACTCGGAGATGAGAGATGGGAGATGAGAGATAAAAAACTTGTGAGTAACTCAGGTGATAATATCATCTAACTTCCTAGATTTTGTAATTCATATAACCAGACGTCCAAACGAAAAGACATGAAGCTTGTAAAGTGAAATGGGATCAAACAAATCTATTATTTCTTTTCCCGCAAACGGCTAACTTTCTCTTCGCGTAAGTACAGGCGCATGTTCCAGCTCTTGCATCATGTCCTTCCAATAAAGCCCATCAACGCCAGCACGTTCGTCGAGGTGCAGTTCATAAAGCCGCATACGCACCGCCTCGTAATCCCTCCTCACACGCCGTTCACACCACCAGATTCCCTCGTATCGACACATCAACCCCAGCCAGTACCCAAGCAGCCACAACGCTCTTTCATCCCCGTTGTAGAGAAGAGATTTCAAATCTCCATGTATCTTCGTGAGAAACACCCAATTGAGGAGTATCGTCGACTGTGGAGGATGAATGCTCCGTAGGTAGGCAAGCGCGATCGTGGCTGGCCCAAAAATATCATTCTGGTCGGCATTATTGGATTCACAACCGAAGCTTTCATTCTTCAATTTGAATACTCTGATCCAACTCTCAGGAACAATACCCAAGCTTTGAAATTTTCGGATATCTCTCCAGCCGGCTTTTCCGTGACCAAACATGATGGGGTCTAGAAAGGCTACCGTCTTCTCCAAATACGCTGACAGTGAGATCAAGAGAGGTCTGAGACCCGCCTGCAGGGCTAGCCATCCCAATCGGTCTTCTCTGAAGCTGAAGACCCAGGATGATTTTGGATCATCTTCGACGCCATTTTCTTGGTGTGGAAGTGTAAAAGCGATCATATTTAGCAACTGTGCAGCCAGTAGCAGTGCATTCACTCCTTGTTGCCCCAGTGACTTGCTGGGTGTTTCAAGGGCTATTTGGAAGTCCTGGATGGCAAGGGATTGATAGAAATGTTCTGCGATACGATGCTGTAATATCCCTGGAGACATATGCCGCAAGTGGCACGCAGTAATGGCAAGTAATGTGTTGCGGATAAGAGAGTTTGACTGTGAGAGCGAGACTAGCTCGTCACGGCCCGGCATGCGGAATATGGCATCCCAGTTTGTACAGAAATGATGCAGGAGTTGAATACCAGGGGTTCCTATTTTCGGTCTGGGGTATAGAGCAGTGATTGAGCTGACTACAGAGAGCTTTGTAATCGCAACGCCCCCCATAATGTTGTATTCATGCTCGCCCTCATAAGTCCTGTCATATGCACAAGTTCTCCTGTTTCGTCGACATCGTACGCACATTGGCCTGCACTCGTCACACTAACCTGATATAAGTTTCAATAGACAAGAAGGGAAAAGCAGAGAGAAAGGACAGACCTTAACCTTTTTTTCTTTGCAGGGAAGACAGCCAGATCTGGATTTCCTGTGGTGTTTTTGTTTTTTGTAATCACGGATTTTCAGATCGGAGTTAATGGATGAGAGGACTTGAAATCTGGGTTTTGTGTCTATGTCCATGGTTAATTAGAAGAGGAAAGCGAGGTGATCGAAATATCAACAACCCTAAAAGTTTTATCTGGAGATGGTGTAAAGATAGAACCAGATGCTGAGCAAGCTATCTCAGCTGTGCTCGGTTTCCTATACGAGACTAGCGCTTGAATTCGGATTAGATCGGAGGAGCTAGCCATGAATAGCCTTAGCGCACAACATAGATGTGGGCCTGACCATTGTGGAAAGCACAAAGTGGGCACGACACTTTCAACATGCTTTACTGTTTTGATTTATAAGAATTGTTGTCTCTCTCATGTGAATATTGTATCAATGACTTACTTGATTTAGGGTTTAGGCGAAATACCATGAGTATTCCTTCTGCGGCTAATATGGTGGCTCGCACCTGTTTTCACATTCATTGAGCGAGGGAGGGGGGGCGAGACCATGGTCTCGACTATACTTTACACTATAGTTGCTGACCTGACACCAGAAGGCCAGCGGCAAGTGTTTTGAATCCTTGATTAAGCTCAAATTTCTTGTTAATGTGCAATCTAGGTCTTTTACGTTTTACTATAAGTACTTCGACCGGGCCTTTCATTCCATCTCCATCCGCTCCATCCATTTTTTCAAACATCGCACCCCATATAACAGTATCGCAGCGTTCTCCTCAAGCTTAACAATAAATTTGCAAGAAAATTTCCTTCCCGATCTTTTACAATGCAGTTTTGTAAAGTCTCTTACCCCCTGCGCCTGCCTGTGACTGACGGTCGCGTTGCCCATGGCTCAACTCATTTCAGTTCCTTTCGTAACTTGGTATCTATATATAAATATATGATTATCTTCATATCTATATATGCACTGCACCTGTAATATAGTTGAATCCAACAGTTCGCACCCGTGAGAGGTGGTCAAGCTCACTACGCACTGCGTGATTGGCATAGCTTTACATCCATGCACTACAAACAACCTTCAGAATGCATATCAAATCTACTACTATGATATATGGGCAGATGGTGGCTTAACATCTAGACAATATAGTGGGGACCACATACAGTGAGCTGGAAGATTATTGTTGCACATTACTTTACTACGAAGCTTAATCAATCTTTAAATACACAGTATAATATATCAATAATTAGAGTTCGAAATCCAAAAGTTCAAGATGCTTCATAGGCATATGTTGGCCAATGAGTACTTCCGGCTGTTTCCCGCCATATGACCTCCCTCAACATTTCGAGTTAAGTTTTATGTGAGCTATATTAGTGGAATAACAGGCTGCATAGAGTGCTTTATGACTAGTCTACCTACTTGTTGAGTCGTTAAATGGTCAATAACAAGTTTTAACGTGTGTGTTTGCGATGTGTATGTCATCTATTAGGAAATTACTCGTAGTCAAATCGGTTACTCGGTATCTTTTAGAGGTCCCCTTTCCTTGTGTTGTTTTACACCCTTCCGCTCCTCCTCTTCCTCCATCTTGGACCGTCTGTCCTCTTCTCTTAAAGCAACTTCCATGGCTCTCCTTACAATCCTAGTCATTGGTAGCACGATTGGCCGCTCAATCCCGTCCTCACTCCAAACCCTCTCAACCCATTCTTGCTCGGGACTCACACTCCTCGTCCATCTCAAATCCAGCACTCTCGTCTTGACCATTGAGTCTGCCTGCGCTGTGCCAATCTTCCTACACAGATCAAAATATGGCAGCGAGTACGGAGGAGAAACAAGCTTCCGCATTACATACAGCAGGTCAGAACGACTGAATTGCGTTTCATCTTCTGCATTCGCCCACGCCGTCGCAGTCGAAAGAGGCGAATAGGTGTCGAACGACTCGTTTGTTAGATGGAATTGGAGAAGTGTATATGCCTGTGTGAATATTGCGGATTTGAATGGTGTCATTTCACCTTCTGTGTTGATCCAAACGCTCATGTAATCTTGTATATGGCTCAGCTTTCCACCAAATGCGTCATACACCTCCTCAAAATCCACCTTCTGCTTAAGGTTGTCTGGGACCAAAGGCAAAATCTCGTCTTTAAAGAATTCATGGGTTTCCTTTTTTGTGCAATCGCCTACTGTCATAATCTGTGAGTGATGACCAACATTCATTGACCGGAGAAAGTGCTGAAAGAATGAGTCGCTAGTTGAAAGGATGACATGACAAAGACGGTCTTGTTTCGTGAGTACTAGCAAAGTGTCTAGAAATACTTTGAGACTTAATTGGTCGCTAACTAGGGCTGGAAGTTTGTGGGCTTCGTCCATAAAGAATACGATAGGCCTTTTCTTGAAAAGTTTCTTGTCGACGGACTCTTCATCGCCTTTAACCTTGGCATCATCTGTGGTAGCTCGTGGGGACCCATCATCCTGTGCCTTCTCACTAGAAGCAATATCAATCTTTCTGACGCTTAGATGTTCGCTGGTTTCATTTTCCATCCCCTCTTCTTTCTCGTTGTGCTTCTGCATTTCTGCGTGGGCTTTTGGATCGTACTCCCAATATCTTAGGAGACATGATTGGAATGTCTCCATAAGGTCAGCAAGATCAGCTACTGAGACTTTAAACTCTGGGTTATTCTGCTCTTGCTCATTCAAGTTGATAGTCAAGTGCTTGAAAGTAATTGCTAGCTTGTCCATCTCCTCATCATGCATCTACAAGCATTAGCATATGTGCTGCAACTAAAGAGGAACATTCTAACTTCATCAAAGAGATTCTTAAACTGCTCACAAAGAGCAAGATATAAACTGCGCAAATCTGCAAAGCCGCTAATTCTAAGATCAAATTTTATGACGAAGTACTCATCTCCCGCCAAGATTTCTCTCAATAATGCAGTCTTTCCTACTGAGGTAGCCCCAAAGATGACATTCATTTGTGGATTTCCAGCAAGAACTTTCCTGAGTAACGCCTGTTCGGTTTCGCGGCCATGAAACCCTGGCAACTTTGAAAAAGTATGCTTTTTGGGGATTCTCTTGGCTTCATTCCTCAATGCCGACTCCTCTCTAGCTTTGGTAAGAAGTTCTTTCGATTCTTTGAGTTGCCGAATTGTTTCAGCAGGGTTCGCAAGTACGCCTACTATCTCTCCCATCCCGAAGAAGCTGCGGCGTTGCGATAGTTGAATATATATTAAGGTGCACGTGACGCGGTTTGGTGCTCGAGGTTGAAGACCTCGTCTAGCAGCAAGGCGCAACATCCTGTTCAACAATCCTGGCCCTCCCAATAGAGCGGAGCAGAGCAGGACGGTTTGTGCTGATCTTACAAGAGCTGCGATGGTTTGTGCTACATTCGATGAGATTGATGATGTAGTTGTCGCTAGCCTAGCTCCATCATACCCCGTCTGTTTTGATCACGAGCCATTCCTCTTTTATCAATTCACAACGTCTGGCACATTGCAAACAGAAGACAATAAGTATGAAGCAACGAAAGCAACAATTAAATTGCTCTAGCCACAACTTCCTAGTAATGCGAGCTGAGTCACATGATTATAGCCCTTCAAAAAGATACATGTGATTCAGGGAATGTTGTGAAGGCAGACGTTGATCAGAGGAAAAGCCTCTGGTCTGATGAGAATCTTAGATACAGCATAGTAAGTTATTGAAGACATGCCATCCATTGTTTCATCTCCTTCAAACTGAATATATATAAATTTACTCCTCTGCCCTAAAAGATCTTTCAGCTTGCGCAAGACTTAAGAGCTGCGGTTATGCGTTGCGAACGCCCGCCCTCTCAATATCATCCGTCATGGTAGCTTCGTGATGCAAGAACTTCTGAATCTCAGTCGAACTTTTGCCTGCATTATCTTTAGGATTTGTTTGCCCACATTTTTCAATTGATCCAAATATCGTTCAACTACATCTAGAGCGCCAAGCTCGTTTTTCAAATTGCCTAATTCTATTCGAGCCCTTCACCAGTTCACCAAATCATTAAGTTCATCAAGGCCAATGCCACCGTGTTTTTGTGTCATATGGTCATAGCAAAGGCTGCTCGAACCAAAGACTGCCATACACACCCAACAGATGTGAGCCATGCAACCCATACACGTCATATGATTGCAACCCTCCGTCTTCTCCATAGATGTCTTGCATTTAGGACAATCCTTGATATTCAGTTCTTTCTTTAGCTTCTCCACAGCCGCATAACCACCCGATGCAATATCTTTATACTCTGCACATGTGTACCCACCATGCCGTGCATCGCAAAAAGTGCAAATCGACTCTAAACAATTAGGGCAGGTGTATAGAGGAGGCTTTGAATTTGAAGTTCTGCGGTATACATAGCCACAATCGGGAGTTGGACAGTAGTGGAAATCTTTGGGGTGACGTTGAATGTACTTTTCAAAAGAAGATTTGAGGACGAGTTCAAAGGCGGATGAGGAGAGATGATCCTTCAACTCGGCTAGATTAAATACCTCTGTGCAGTCCCCTCCGTCGCCTTGGCACTCGATTCGAAATTCTTGCTTGCTTGTCGACGCGGCGGACTTGCAGCAATTTTCGAAACATTCAAGGCAATACGTGTGCTTACACGAAGTTTGAAGCGGGGTATCGGGTTCATCGTCGAGGCAGATCGGGCACATTCCTTCGGGTCTAGATGCAATATCTTGCTCAGGGCTGATTTTCAAACCACGCGTGCGCGTTGTGATTGTTATATCTGTATCATGTTGCTGTTGCATGTCATAGTTCATGGAAGATTCTTCTTTGAGCATGCTAGTAACTTGATGAACAGTTTGCTGGAATTTCTCTGGAGGACCATAATACCGTAGCTGGTGCTTTGGTTTGTCTCTCATGATAATGATATGGAACTCTTTCTCGATGGACTTCAGCCTCCCATATTCGCTTCCATTGCGGCTAAGTGATACATCCCAAACGGGATTATTCCCGTCCATTAAGACCATGCCGTTGAGGATTAGATCAAGAGCTTTGCGCGCATGGGCTATGTCTTGCGTACTGCTACCCTCAATTTTCAATGTTGTAAACCGCTGTAAAGTATCTGGATAAACATGAAGCCTTAGATGTCGTTCTTTCCAGGTATTGCTTGTCATAAGAATTTCACACTTTGTAGCAATGTAGATTGCCGTTAAAACCTTGATTTTGGCTGATTGGATTATTGTTACAGTCAGTTTGCCCTTCACTAAAATATCAAGTGGCCTGTTGTTCAGTAAACATGCCTCTCTTGCGTCTGATTCATCTACAAACAAAGCTGTAGCTTTCACCCGCTTTCCATTGTTTATTGGCGCAAGGTAGAAGCTCTCGAGTGGTCCATACTTTTCCAGACAGGACCTAACGGCAATGCTAACCACTGGATCGGAAGCTTGATAGCTAATGGGTCCAAGCTCAACGTGCCTTGGTTTTTCATTCATGGATTTGATTCCCGCCTTGATGTCTCTAGTAGTCGCGCCGCCAGGCACGTCACTCAAAACTATGGTCCAGGCTAAAGGATTAAAACTACCACGTCGTCCACCTCGGTTTTGACTTTGCTTTCCAAGGGATGATTTGACAGACTGACCCATACATTTATACAAACCTTTATTAAACTTGTCCGCAACTCTGTTCGCTATTTCGCCACTCCCAAAATTGACCCACACACTTCGAGTAGATTTGTGCCAGGATATATAGACTTTTCTGCAATTCGTCTGCTGGGTATTGATGTTTATTGGTGTTGCCTTGAGGGCCGACCTTCCGATCTTGAGCTTTGAATTCAGCTCTGTGGCAAACATAGGGTCTTCCACTTTCACGGTGGCCGTTGGCTCCGAAGATTCCATAGACTTAGATATGCGAACACATTCGGTGGTTAGATTGAAGCCAAATCCGTGAAGGATACTGACGAGTGCTTCGGGAGTCGCTCCTGACATAAGGCCGGTGATGTATACAAGTGAGAAGTCAGTCGGGAAGGAGACTTTAAGAACGCTGCCGACTTCATTAAAGTAGACTGTAGCCCCTAAAAGAGTCCTAACAAAGTCGTCCTCGTGCTCTGCGTCCTGCTTATGATGTTAATCTCAACTTTTACTAAGATTTGGAGAAGCGACTGCTTGCCTGTTCATCACATGCTTCCAAAAACTGACTGCTGGTCTTCTCCACATTAGATTCATCTGCAACGTGCAGATAGGGACAAGAATCGTTTCGACAGCCTCCAGGACTCAACAGAAATTTACAAGGAACCGTTGCACGGGTATCTGTTCGTAATTGAGCTAGGTCTGCCGATAACGCCTCTTGATGGACATGTTGTGGGGACAATATGACCGGAAGGTGATTGTATCGACATTCCTTGCCCTTATTGCACCTTCCTTGCAAAAAGAAGTGACAATTTTGAGCTGGTTTGGCTTCCTCATTTGGATAAGTCACAGCTGCGGGATTGAGGTTTAGCTTTTCCGTAGTGAACAAGACTGGAGCGGTAGGTGCGAGGTGATTTCCTGTGTTTGTGCTTGGTTTATGGATGAAGGTACAAAGTTCTCCGTTCCTGCAAGAGCCCTTTGCAAAGAACTTACACATCGTCATCTTGGTGGTTTGGTGGTGGGTACTATGGTATCGAAGTTGAACTGGAGCTTAGAATCCGAGGTGACGTTCCTCAGTGGTAACACAAAGGGATGAATGGCCTTACACATCACTGTTTGCAAGATCGGGAACCGGACCAATCAACTCGTGACACACAATACTCTAGAAGAGAAATCAGTTATTCGTGCCACTGTGATCATCAATCGGGGCATTCTTTTTCTAACGGATGTAGTTCTCCCAGCAACCTTAAACATCGCACAGCACTTCTATCCACTGGGCAATACAGCTCCCACTAATTTGACACAGCCGTTACCACCAGGAGAGCAGATGCCTATATTGTACAGCTACAATGTGGTGTTTGAAATATATCATTCACGCTGCATGGCAGTGGAACATCTTCTGTCTCGAGTGAGCCAGAGATTAGATATACATATCCTTTCATACTGGCATTGGATCTGTACGCGACTTGCCACAAACATTCAATCTGGACAATTACTTTACGTAATATGCGATTGCGAAATTAAATAAACAGCTGAGGAGATATTAAAACCGTTGCAGGCATTGCCTACCTTACATGATGCTGCACTGCGCTTCGGAAATCATTACTCGCAAGACCTTCAACAGCAGGCTAAAGATACTGTTCTACATCCTACTAGCTTGCCCCAGCCCCAGCCTATACTTCCCTTCCGATTTCTAGATCTACCAAAAGAAATCCAACTATGCATGCTTGGCTCTACAGGTATTGTTAAAAGCTTTGAGATTATTTGCATGGTAAATCGCTTACGTATTTGGGGGAGTGATTGATCGCTGATAATCAAAACTGGACAAGAGAAAGTTCTCGGTTAGAATAATTTTGCATCACAAGCCATTCCGCTTTACTATCGTTGCACCTGTGATAACCAGATATTTCCTCCTTCTTTATTCCAAGTCAGTCGAGACTTCAAGAATATTACTACTAAGATATTTTACGGACGCAATCAATTCAGCCTACCAATGAGATCTGTTATACAAGAAGATAGATTGAGTAATGGTCATTTCTTCTACGAGTATAAGGCAACACCTAGTTTCGCCCGCTTTCCTCAAGGTTCCGTCAAGTTTCTTCTCTCGACCTTACTTCTAAGGTATCTAAGCTACATTCATTGTGGTGGAGCAATGTGGTACCAATGGCTAGATACAGTTGAGTTTCTGTCGATAGAAGCTAATTTATCTATACTCACCCACGAGATCCGACAATCTAATTAGGTTATGTTTGGGTCTGATAAAAAAACCCGCCGGAAAAAATGGACGCTGCATATGAGATACTGATTTGGGAGCCTGATGTAGCATTTTTTAAGGAGATATTTGTCCTACAAGGATTTAAGAATCTTTTTGTTCATCTGAACTGGAATGCTAGTTGTCAAATGAAAGTGGGAAGGTAAAAGTCAGAACAAGAGCCTGAAAGGATTGTAATGGGGGAGGGATATAATTCTTGGGAACATGGCAAACGACCAGTGGATTGTGGTTCCTATTGGGTCGGTTGCATACTCCGTTCTGATTGTTCATATTGAACTTGAACCAGAGTCAAAGCCGTCCTATATACGGATGGCCAGAAGCCTTTTTCACCTACCTCCCTCATCCAAAATATATATTGTCCAATATCTTCCCAGAACCGAATGTGAATATGCTTGCGCCACTTGTTTAAAGGAGAAGCAATGTAATCTCGACGAAACTAAAGACACGAAAACTAACTTCCCAAATACGTTCAATCCTTTCCTTCTAATCTAGAACAGAATCTTCCCTAGGCCAATTCCTTTACGAGATAAGAGATACTTGTTACCTATTCATAACTCCATCTCAATATGTTCTTTAAACCATTTATGCGTGTACGAGAGACATAAACGCCAAGTGGTTCACTCTTCTTCTACACGCTATAGTCTCTTACTTTTATAACTACGGTAAGGTGTTTGGGGGTG
>Ga0247734_1001108_pt1 | contig 21190 bp, 18 predicted proteins | sample UWRJL103311B2_FD_180933 | JGI IMG/M metagenome (GOLD analysis project Ga0247734, IMG submission 180933) | Plant litter microbial communities from Arlington Agricultural Research Station in Wisconsin, United States - UWRJ-L103-311B-2 | ecosystem: Environmental > Terrestrial > Plant litter >... | reverse complement strand
AGCCGCTGGTTGGTCATTGGGATACGTGGAGGCCTAACCCGACTTATCAAGGAACTATCATGTCCCAAGTCAATATGCGCGATATGCTGAAGGCCGGTGTGCACTTCGGTCACCAGACCCGTTACTGGAACCCGAAAATGGGTAAATACATTTTCGGCGCGCGTAACAAGATCCACATCATCAACCTTGAAAAAACCCTGCCAATGTTCAACGAAGCTCTGACTTTCGTTGAGAAGCTGGCCTCGGGCAAAAACAAGATCCTGTTCGTCGGCACCAAGCGTTCCGCTGGCAAGATCGTTGCTGAAGAAGCAGCACGTTGCGGTTCGCCGTACGTCGATCACCGCTGGTTGGGCGGCATGCTGACCAACTTCAAAACCATCCGTCAGTCCATCAAGCGTCTGCGTGAGCTTGAAATCCAGGCTGAAGACGGCACTTTCGCCAAGCTGACCAAGAAAGAGGCGCTGATGCGCACTCGCGATCTGGAAAAGCTGGATCGTAGCCTGGGTGGTATCAAGGACATGGGCGGTCTGCCTGACGCACTGTTCGTTATCGACGTTGATCACGAGCGCATCGCGATCACCGAAGCCAACAAGCTCGGTATCCCGGTTATCGGCGTAGTCGATACCAACAGCAGCCCGGAAGGCGTTGACTACATCATCCCAGGCAACGATGACGCAATCCGCGCTATCCAGCTGTACATGGGTTCGATGGCTGACGCTGTAATCCGCGGTCGCAACAATGCAAATGGCGGCACCGACGTTTTCGTCGAAGAAGCTCCAGCTGCTGCTGTTGAAGGCTGAGTAGTTAACGCCTAGCGTTTACTCAGTACGCAAAAAGGGGGCTTGGCCCCCTTTTTGCCCCCTCGAGAACCATTGTTGGCGCCGTGATGACACAGTTGTCATTTGTGGTGGTCACCTTGAGTTTTCAAGAATTTGAACGCTCGCTCCGGCGGGTGGAATGGTTGAAGACCTATCCCAGAGGATTTTGAAATGGCAGAGATTACTGCAGCGTTGGTTAAAGAACTGCGCGAGCGTACCGGCGAAGGCATGATGGATTGCAAAAAAGCCTTGACCAAGGCTGGCGGCGACATCGAAAAAGCCATTGATGACATGCGTGCTTCGGGCGCAATCAAGGCAGCCAAGAAAGCAGGCAACGTTGCTGCTGAAGGCGCCATTGCTGTCAAGGTTGCCGAAGACGGCAAGCGCGCTACCATCATCGAAGTCAACTCCCAGACTGACTTCCTGGCTCTGCAAGACGACTTCAAGAACTTCGTCAACAGCAGCCTGGAAAAAGCATTCGCTGACAAACTGACCGACGCAGCTCCGCTGATCGAAGCTCAGGAAGTCGAGCGTACTGCTCTGATCGCCAAAGTTGGCGAGAACGTGAACATCCGTCGTCTGTCGAGCATCGAAGGTGACGTGGTCAACGCTTACCTGCACGGTAACAAGATCGGTGTTGTGGTTGTCCTGAAAGGCGGCGACGCTGACCTGGCCAAAGACATCGCGATGCACGTTGCTGCCAGCAACCCTGAATTCCTGTTCCCTTCGGAAGTTTCTGCCGAAGCGATCGAGCGCGAGAAGGGCGTCTTCCTGCAACTGAACGAAGACAAGATCAAAGGCAAGCCAGCCGAAATCGTTGAGAAAATGGTTGCCGGTCGTATCACCAAGTTCCTGGCCGAAGCCAGCCTTGTTGAGCAGGCGTTCGTCAAGAACCCGGAAGTCAAGGTCGGTGATCTGGCCAAGAAAGCCGGCGCTGAAATCGTTTCTTTCACCTACTTCAAAGTGGGCGAAGGCATCGAGAAGCCAGTCGACAACTTCGCCGAAGAAGTCGCTGCGCAAGTAGCTGCAAGCAAGAAGTAAGACGGTTCACCAACTGTCGTCCCGAAGAGGCTGCCCGCTCACGCGCGCAGCCTCTTTGTCAAAAAGGAAAAGCTAATTGTTTTCCTTGGAGAAGTGGCTTACAAGGCTGCATTCTTCTGACGCGCTCGTGGCGTCAAGCTAGAGTTAGCGCAGGCTTTAACGGCCCGCACAGATTTTTTTCAGAAAACGCCGCAGGAGAGATTCGCAATGGCTCAGCAGGGCAGTGGTTATCAGGCTCGCTATAAACGCATTCTACTCAAGCTTAGCGGCGAGGCCCTGATGGGGTCCGAAGAGTTCGGTATTGATCCAAAGGTGCTGGATCGCATGGCGCTGGAAGTCGGCCAACTGGTCGGGATCGGCGTTCAGGTCGGTCTGGTCATTGGTGGTGGCAACCTGTTCCGTGGCGCGGCACTGAGTGCTGCGGGCATGGATCGTGTCACGGGTGATCACATGGGCATGCTGGCCACTGTGATGAACGCCCTGGCAATGCGTGATGCGCTGGAGCGTGCCAATATCTCCGCCATCGTGATGTCTGCCATTTCGATGGTGGGTGTGACGGACCATTACGATCGTCGCAAGGCGATGCGTCACCTAAACTCCAAAGAAGTCGTGATTTTTGCGGCTGGCACGGGTAACCCGTTTTTCACCACTGATTCGGCTGCTTGCCTGCGAGCAATCGAAATCGACGCCGACGTTGTCCTCAAGGCAACCAAGGTTGATGGTGTCTATACCGCAGATCCATTCAAAGACCCGCACGCAGAGAAGTTCGATCATCTGACTTACGATGAAGTGCTGGATCGCAAGCTGGGTGTGATGGATCTGACGGCGATCTGCCTGTGCCGTGACCACAAGATGCCACTTCGCGTTTTTAATATGAACAAGCCCGGCGCCCTGCTGAATATCGTACACGGCGGCGCTGAAGGAACCCTGATCGAGGAAGGCGCACAATGATCAACGACATCAAGAAAGACGCTCAAGAGCGTATGCAGAAATCTCTCGAATCCCTGACCCATGCATTTGGTCAGATTCGTACCGGCAAGGCTCACCCAAGCATTCTGGGTAGCGTGATGGTGCCTTACTACGGCGCTGACACGCCGCTCAGTGGCGTTGCCAACGTCACCGTTAAAGACTCCCGCACCCTTCAGGTTGTGGCGTTCGAGCGCAATATGCTCGCAGCGGTCGACAAGGCGATCCAGAGTGCTGGCCTGAACCTCAATCCGACCAACCTTGGCGAGCTGCTGTTGATCTCCATGCCAGCGCTGACTGAAGAAACCCGCAAGGGCTTCACCAAGCAGGCTCGTAGCGCCGCAGAAGATGCTCGTGTTGCCGTGCGCAACATTCGCCGCGACGCAATGGGTGAGCTGAAAAAGCTGGTCAAGGACAAGGAAATCAGCGAAGACGAAGAGCGTCGTGCGTCTGCTGATATCCAGAAGCTGACCGACAAGGCAGAGGCCGACATCGATGCGGCCACCAAGCAGAAAGAAGCAGACCTGATGGCCGTATAAGGCCGGGGTGCTTTCATGGAAAAGACAAAGCTGGCTGGACCGGTAGCGGTGCCACGTCATGTCGCGATCATCATGGACGGCAATAATCGCTGGGCGAAGAAGCGCTTGTTGCCTGGCGTCGCGGGTCACAAGGCGGGCGTCGATGCCGTCCGCGCAGTGATCGAGGTCTGTGCCGAGGCCAAGGTAGAGGTGCTGACGCTGTTTGCGTTCTCCAGTGAAAACTGGCAGCGCCCTGCTGAAGAGGTCGGCGCCCTGATGGAGTTGTTTTTCACGGCCTTGCGCCGTGAAACACGACGTCTGAATGAAAACGAGATCAGCCTGCGCATCATTGGCGACCGCTCGCGTTTTCACCCTGAGCTTCAGGCGGCGATGCGTGAGGCTGAGCTCAGCACTGCCGGTAATAACCGCTTCGTCCTGCAGATCGCCGCCAACTATGGCGGTCAGTGGGATATAGCGCAGGCTGCCCAGCGTCTGGCGCGGGAAGTTCAGGCGGGGCACTTGCGTCCCGACGACATTACCCCTGAATTACTGCAGACCTGCCTGGCGACGGGCGATCTGCCGTTGCCTGACCTGTGCATCCGTACGGGTGGCGAGCACCGCATCAGCAATTTTCTACTTTGGCAGCTGGCGTACGCCGAGCTGTACTTCTCCGACCTGTTCTGGCCGGACTTCAAACACGATGCCATGCGCGCTGCGCTGGCCGATTTTGCTTCGCGCCAACGTCGCTTCGGTAAAACGAGTGAGCAGGTAGAAGCTGGAGCCCGGGCTTAATGCTGAAACAACGGATCATCACGGCACTTATTCTCCTGCCAGTCGCGCTGTGCGGTTTTTTTCTGCTGGCTGGGGCAAGCTTTGCGCTGTTCATTGGCCTGGTGGTTACTCTGGGCGCTTGGGAATGGGCGCGTCTGGCAGGCTTCCCTGCGCAGTCGGCGCGTATTGCCTATGCCGCGGTGGTCGCCGGGTTGCTGTTCCTGCTGTACCTGATGCCAGGCCTGGCCCCCTGGGTGCTGGTGGCTGCTGTTATCTGGTGGGCGGTGGCGACCTGGCTGGTGCTCACCTTTCCTGCGTCCAGCAGTCACTGGTCAAGTGCTGCGTGCAAGCTGGTCATCGGCCTGCTGATTCTGCTGCCGGCATGGCAAGGGCTGGTACTCATCAAGCAATGGCCGCTGGGCAACTGGCTGATTCTGTCGGTCATGGTGCTTGTGTGGGGCGCAGACATTGGCGCCTACTTTTCCGGCAAGGCGTTCGGCAAGCGCAAGCTGGCGCCGAAGGTCAGCCCCGGCAAAAGCTGGGAAGGTGTTTACGGCGGCTTGCTCACCTGCCTGCTGATCACTGTGGTCGTGGGTGCCGTGCGTGGCTGGTCTGCATCCCAGTTCGTGTTTGGTTTGCTGGGTGCTGCGATTGTCGTCTTCATCTCCGTGGTGGGCGATCTGACCGAAAGCATGTTCAAGCGCCAGTCCGGTATCAAGGACAGCAGTAACCTGTTGCCAGGTCATGGCGGTGTGCTGGATCGTATCGACAGCCTGACAGCCGCTATCCCCGTATTTGCCGTGCTGTTGTGGGCTGCTGACTGGGGCGTGCTGTGAGTCGTCCTCAACAGGTTACCGTTCTTGGCGCTACCGGTTCGGTGGGCCTGAGCACCCTCGACGTCATCGCTCGTCATCCTGACCTCTATCAAGTGTTCGCCCTGACCGGCTTTACCCGGCAGAGCGAACTACTGGCGTTGTGCATCAAGCACACGCCGCAGTTCGCTGTATTGCCCACCCAGGAAGCCGCGCGCAAGTTGCAGGATGATCTGGCAGTGGCCGGTCTGGATACGCGCGTGCTGGTGGGGGAGGGCGGCCTTTGTGAAGTAGCCTCTCATTCGCAGGTCGATACCGTATTGGCCGCTATCGTGGGTGCGGCGGGTTTGCGTCCGACCATGGCGGCGGTTGAGGCGGGCAAGAAAGTCCTGCTGGCCAACAAGGAAGCGCTGGTGATGTCTGGCGCTCTGTTCATGCAGGCGGTACGACAAAGCGGTGCGGTGCTGCTGCCGATCGACAGCGAGCATAACGCCATCTTTCAGTGCCTGCCCGTGGACTACACCCGCGGGCTGGTCCCAGTGGGTGTCCGGCGGATTCTGCTGACCGGTTCCGGCGGGCCGTTTCGCCAGACGCCGCTTGATCAGCTCAGTGATGTCACGCCTGAGCAGGCCTGTGCTCATCCGAACTGGTCGATGGGTCGCAAGATCTCCGTTGATTCGGCGAGCATGGTCAACAAAGGGCTGGAGCTGATCGAGGCTTGCTGGCTGTTTGATGCAAGGCCTGACCAGATTGAGGTGGTCATCCACCCGCAAAGCGTCATTCACTCCATGGTCGATTACGTGGATGGCTCGGTGTTGGCTCAGTTGGGCAACCCGGATATGCGCACGCCTATCGCCCACGCGCTGGCATGGCCTGCGCGGATTGATTCGGGCGTCGCGCCGCTGGATCTGTTCAGCATTGCCAGGCTTGATTTTGAAGCCCCCGATGAGCAGCGCTTCCCTTGCCTGCGTCTTGCGCGGCAAGCTGCAGAAGCCGGTAACAGCGCGCCCGCCATGCTGAACGCAGCCAATGAAGTTGCCGTTCAGGCATTTCTTGATCGGCGCATCCGCTATCCGGAAATCGCGAGTATGATCGACGAGGTTTTGAATCATGAACCTGTGGTCGCGCTTGCCGACCTGGGTGCGGTGTTCGAGGTGGATTCAAAAGCGCGCGTTCTGGCAGAGCAATGGCTCGGTCGCAACGGGCGTTAACAGCACACGCGAGAAGAGGCGGACGATAAGCAGTGTGGCAAACCCGCTGCGGTCTGTGTCTGGAGAGAGTTGATGAGCGCGCTTTATATGATTGTTGGCACCCTGGTTGCGTTGGGGGTGCTGGTAACCTTTCACGAATTTGGTCACTTCTGGGTGGCCAGGCGTTGTGGCGTCAAGGTTTTACGTTTTTCGGTGGGCTTCGGCATGCCATTGCTGCGCTGGCATGATCGCAAGGGTACCGAGTTTGTCGTGGCTGCGATTCCCCTGGGCGGCTACGTGAAGATGCTCGATGAGCGTGAAGGCGACGTTCCGCCAGAGCTTGCCGATCAGTCCTTCAATCGCAAATCGGTTTATCAGCGTATTGCTATCGTCAGCGCCGGTCCGATTGCGAATTTCCTGTTGGCCATCGTGTTTTTCTGGGCATTGGCCATGCTGGGCAGCCAACAGGTACGTCCGGTCATTGGTGCAGTCGAGGCGGGCAGCCTTGCGCAGAAAGCCGGCCTCAGTGCCGGGCAGGAAATCGTCGCGGTCGACGGAGAGCCGACATCTGGCTGGTCCGCGGTCAATCTGCAGTTGGTTCGTCGTCTGGGCGAAAGCGGGACCATCGCCCTCAAGGTCCGCGAGCAAGGCTCGACAACGGATACCGCACACGAACTGGCGCTGGATAGCTGGCTTAAAGGTGCAGAAGAGCCGGACCCGATCAAGTCGTTGGGCATTCGTCCGTGGCGTCCGGCCTTGCCGCCGGTGCTGGCTGAGATCGATCCGAAAGGCCCTGCCCAGGCAGCCGGCCTGAAAACCGGCGACCGACTGCTGGCGCTGGATGGTCAGTCTCTCGACGAATGGCAACAAGTGGTCGATAAGGTGCGCGAGCGCCCGGATGCAAAAGTTTCTCTACGAATCGAGCGAGACGGCGCCCAGCTTGACGTTCCTCTGACACTGGCGGCTCGCGGTGAGGGTAAGGCAGCCACTGGTTACCTCGGGGCAGGGGTCAAAGGTATCGACTGGCCACCAGAGATGCTGCGTGAAGTCAGCTTCGGTCCGGTAGCCGCTGTGGCCGAGGGCGCGAGGCGTACCTGGACCATGAGCATCCTGACGCTGGATTCGCTTAAAAAAATGTTGTTCGGTGAGCTCTCGGTAAAAAACTTGAGTGGACCGATAACCATTGCTAAAGTGGCGGGCGCTTCGGCCCAGTCGGGCATTGGTGACTTCCTGAATTTCCTGGCTTATCTGAGTATCAGCCTGGGTGTTCTGAATTTGCTGCCTATTCCAGTACTGGACGGGGGGCATCTGTTGTTTTATCTGATCGAGTGGGCACGTGGTCGCCCCCTTTCGGATAGGGTTCAAGGTTGGGGGGTTCAGATCGGTATCAGTCTGGTGGTGGGCGTTATGTTGCTCGCGCTGGTCAACGATCTGGGTCGACTGTAAAGCTTAGCTTTGCTGAGTTGCGAATCTGCCGCATTTTGCGGCAGTTTGTTTATTGCCAGTTGGAATAAGAAAGGACTTCATGAAACGTCTGCTGCTAACTGCGGTTCTTGCCGTACTGATGATTGCCGAAGTTCACGCCGAGTCCTTCACTATCTCCGATATCCGTGTCAATGGCCTGCAGCGGGTATCCGCTGGCAGTGTATTTGGTGCGTTGCCGCTGAACGTTGGCGAGCAAGCGGATGATGGTCGTCTGGTGGATGCCACTCGCGCGCTGTTCAAAACCGGTTTCTTTCAAGATATCCAGCTGGGTCGCGACGGCAATGTCCTGGTGATCACCGTTGTCGAGCGCCCGTCTGTGGCGAGCATCGAGATCGAAGGCAACAAGGCCATTTCCACCGAGGACCTGATGAAGGGTCTGAAGTCGTCTGGTCTGGCCGAAGGTGAAATCTTCCAGCGCGCCACCCTTGAGGGTGTGCGTAATGAACTGCAACGCCAGTACGTTGCACAAGGCCGCTATTCGGCCGAAGTCGCGACCGAAGTCGTTGCGCAGCCACGCAACCGCGTTGGCCTGAAAATCAATATCAATGAAGGCACTGTTGCCGCCATCCAGCACATCAACGTGGTGGGTAACACGGTTTTCCCTGATGAAGACCTGATTGGTCTGTTCGAACTCAAGACCACCAACTGGCTCTCCTTCTTCAAGAACGACGACAAGTACGCCCGGGAAAAACTCTCCGGTGACCTCGAACGTCTGCGTTCCTACTACCTCGATCGCGGCTATATCAATATGGATATCGCTTCGACCCAGGTATCGATTACCCCGGACAAGAAAAGCGTCTTCATCACGGTCAACGTCAACGAAGGCCAGAAGTACAGCGTCAAGTCGGTCAAGCTGAGCGGCGACCTGAAGGTTCCGGAAGATCAGGTTAAATCCCTGATGCTGGTCAAGCCAGGTCAGGTTTTCTCGCGCAAGGTCATGACCACTACGTCCGAGCTGATCACCCGTCGTCTGGGTAACGAAGGCTATACCTTCGCCAACGTCAACGGCGTGCCAACCCCTAACGATACCGATCACACCGTGGACATCACGTTCGTGGTTGATCCGGGCAAGCGTGCCTACGTCAATCGCATCAACTTCCGTGGCAACACCAAGTCGGCGGATGAGGTACTGCGTCGTGAAATGCGTCAGATGGAAGGTGGTTGGGCTTCGACCTACCTGATTGACCAGTCCAAGACTCGTCTGGATCGTCTGGGCTTCTTTAAAGAAGTGAACGTCGAGACGCCTGCCGTACCGGGCACCGACGATCAGGTTGACGTCAACTACACCGTAGAAGAACAGGCTTCCGGTTCGATCACCGCCAGCGTCGGCTTCGCACAGAGTGCCGGTCTGATCCTGGGTGGTTCGATCAGCCAGAACAACTTCCTCGGTACGGGTAACAAGGTCAGCATTGGCCTGACCCGCAGCGAATACCAGAGCCGCTACAACTTCAGCTATGTCGATCCGTACTGGACGGCTGACGGTGTGAGCCTGGGTTACAACGCTTTCTACCGCACCACCAACTACGACGACCTCGATGTCGACGTGGCAAGCTACGCCGTTGACAGCCTGGGTGCTGGCATCAGCATGGGCTACCCGATCAGTGAAACGTCCCGCCTGACCTACGGTTTGAACGTGCAGCAGGACGAAATCAAGACCGGTAAATACACCGTCGACGAGATCTTCGACTTCGTGGACAAGGAAGGCGACAAGTACCTGAACTTCAAGGCGTCCGTGGGCTGGTCCGAGTCCACCTTGAACAAAGGTGTGCTGGCGACCCGTGGTCACTCGCAAAGCCTGGTGCTGGAATCGACCTTGCCGGGCAGCGACCTGTCCTTCTTCAAGCTTGATTACCGCGCTCAGTATTTCCACCCGATCACCGACAACTACACTCTGCGTCTGCACACTGAGCTGGGTTATGGCGACGGTTACGGTTCGACCTCGGGTCTGCCGTTCTATGAGAACTACTACGCCGGTGGCTTCAACTCGGTGCGTGGCTTCAAGGACAGCACCCTGGGCCCGCGTAGTACTCCGAGCCGTGGTGCGGACGCCCCAGGCGGCAAGCCAGGCACCATCGCCGACCCGGATCAGGATCCGCTTCCATTCGGCGGCAACGTTCTGGTTCAAGGTGGTGTAGAGGTGATGTTCCCTCTGCCATTCATCAAGGATCAGCGCTCACTGCGGACCTCCGTGTTCTGGGACGTGGGTAACGTGTTCGACTCCAATTGCGATTCCAACCGGACGCGTGATGGTCAGAAGGTTAAATGTAACAACGTTGATCTGTCCGGTATGGCCAGCTCCGTTGGTGTAGGTGTTACCTGGATTACCGCGCTCGGTCCTTTGAGCTTCGCCCTGGCGATGCCGATCAAGAAACCGGATGACGATTCTGAAACCCAGGTATTCCAATTTTCCCTTGGTCAGACCTTCTAATAGTCTGGCTTTAGATAACGACAGCGAATTCTGTAGGAGTGCATTGTGCGTAAGTTGACTCAATTGGTACTGCTGGCAACCGTGTTGGCAGCTAGCCCGGCTTTTGCCGACATGAAAATTGCCGTTCTGAACTATCAGATGGCTCTGCTGGAATCTGATGCTGCGAAGAAGTACGCAGTAGATGCCGAGAAGAAGTTCGGTCCGCAACTGACCAAACTGAAATCTCTGGAAAGCAGCGCCAAGGGCATTCAGGATCGTCTGGTCAGCGGTGGCGACAAAATGGCCCAGCCAGAGCGCGAGCGTCTTGAGCTTGAATTCAAGCAAAAGGCCCGTGACTTCCAGTTCCAGTCCAAAGAACTGAACGAAGCAAAAGCTGTTGCTGACCGCGAAATGCTCAAGCAACTCAAGCCTAAGCTGGATCAGGCAGTGGAAGAAGTGATCAAGAAAGGTGCTTTTGACCTGGTCTTCGAGCGCGGTGCAGTGATTGACGTCAAGCCACAGTACGACGTTACTCGCCAGGTCATCGAGCGCATGAACCAGCTGAAGTAACCCATGACCGTTTCCATCAAGCTCGGCCAACTGGCTGAGTTCCTCGGCGCCACGCTACGTGGCGCCGAGGATAAAGAAATCACCGGGCTGGCCACTTTGCAAGAGGCCGGCCCGGGTCAGGTCAGCTTCCTGGCCAATCCGCAGTACCGTAAATTCCTTGCCGAAACTCACGCCTCTGCTGTGCTGCTCAAGCCAGCTGATGCCGATGCTTATGTGGGCGATGCGTTGCTGGTGCCTGATCCTTATCTGGCGTATGCACGAATCTCCCATCTGTTCGATCCCAAGCCCAAGGCACCTGCCGGTGTGCACCCGAGCGCAGTCATTGCTGACGATGCCCAGGTAGACGTGACGGCCAGTATTGGTCCGTTTGCGGTGGTCGAAAGCGGCGCCCGGATTGCAGCAGGTGTGACCATTGGCGCACATTGCTTCATCGGTGCCCGTTGCGAGATTGGTGAAGGTGGCTGGCTCGCACCGCGGGTCACGCTGTATCACGATGTGCGTATCGGCCAGCGTGTGGTGATCCAGTCCGGTGCTGTTCTGGGGGGCGAAGGTTTCGGCTTTGCCAACGAGAAGGGTATCTGGCAGAAAATCGCCCAGATTGGCGGTGTGCTGATCGGTGATGACGTGGAAATCGGCGTGAACACGGCGATTGACCGTGGTGCACTGGCAGACACGCGGATCGGTAACGGTGTGAAACTGGATAATCAGATCCAGATCGCTCACAACGTGCAGATTGGCGACCACACGGCCATGGCGGCGTGTGTCGGCATCTCAGGCAGCAGCAAGATCGGCAAGCACTGCATGCTGGCTGGCGGTGTCGGGCTGGTTGGCCATATCGAAATCTGTGACGGTGTTTTCATCACCGGCATGACGATGGTGACGCATTCCATCACTGAGCCGGGGTCCTATTCATCCGGTACGGCGATGCAGCCGGCGGGCGAGTGGCGCAAGAGCGCAGCACGGCTTCGCAAGCTGGATGACATGGCCAGACGCCTGCAAAAAGTGGAAAAGATTGTCGAGGCAGTGACCTCGGGCGTTAATGCTTCATCAGATGGCTGATACTTTTTTCATATCAAGCGTGCACAGCCGATAATTGCCTCCTTGATTTGCAGAGGAGTGCCGCGCGCCCATGCCGCGCACTCCCAATCTTTACTACAGGCTTCCCCTCGAAATGATGGAAATCAACGAAATTCGCGAATACTTGCCTCACCGCTATCCGTTCCTGCTGGTGGATCGTGTGGTGGATCTGGATGTCGAGAGCAAGACTATTCGCGCGTACAAGAATGTCAGCATCAACGAACCGTTTTTCAATGGTCACTTTCCTGCGCATCCAATCATGCCGGGCGTGTTGATCATCGAAGCCATGGCCCAGGCGGCCGGCATCCTGGGCTTCAAAATGCTTGACGTAAAACCTGCCGATGGCACGCTTTACTACTTCGTGGGTTCGGACAAGCTGCGTTTTCGCCAGCCAGTATTGCCAGGCGACCAACTGATCCTTGAAGCCAGGTTTCTCAGCTGCAAGCGTCAGATCTGGAAATTCGAATGCCAGGCTTCGGTTGATGGCAAACCGGTTTGCTCCGCAGAAATCATCTGTGCGGAACGTAAACTATGAGTTTGATTGACCCTCGCGCAATCATCGATCCGACAGCCATTCTGGCTGACGATGTAGAGGTCGGCCCGTGGTCGATCATCGGAGCCGGTGTGGAAATTGGCGAGGGTACAGTTGTTGGGCCGCACGTGATTCTGCGTGGCCCGACCCGGATCGGTAAGCACAATCGCATTTACCAGTTTTCATCGGTAGGCGAGGACACGCCCGATCTGAAGTACAAGGGTGAGGCGACCCGGCTGGTCATTGGCGATCACAACGTGATCCGCGAAGGCGTGACCATTCACCGCGGCACCATCCAGGATCGTGCTGAAACCACCATTGGTGACCACAACCTGATCATGGCCTATGCACACATCGGCCACGACAGCGTCATTGGCAACCATTGCATCCTGGTCAATAACACCGCATTGGCCGGTCATGTTCATGTCAATGACTGGGCGATTCTGTCCGGCTTCACCCTGGTGCATCAGTTCTGTCACATCGGTGCTCATAGCTTTTCCGGCATGGGTACCGCGATCGGCAAGGACGTTCCGGCGTTCGTGACCGTGTTTGGCAACCCTGCAGAAGCGCGCAGCATGAACTTCGAAGGCATGCGCCGTCGTGGTTTCAGTGAAGATGCCATTCACGCCCTGCGCCGTGCCTACAAGGTGGTTTATCGCCAGGGGCTGACCGTTGATCAGGCGCTCGCCGATCTGGCCGAGCCTGCGTCGCAGTTCCCTGAAGTAGCGATCTTCCTCGAGTCTATCCAGACTTCAACTCGCGGCATCACTCGCTGATCATGGCGGGTGTATTGCGTATCGCGCTGGTAGCAGGCGAGGCTTCCGGGGACATTCTCGGGTCCGGCCTCATGCGAGCCATCAAGGCGCGGCATCCTCAGGTCGAGTTCACTGGCGTTGGCGGTCCGCTGATGGAGGCCGAAGGCATGGTCTCCATCTTCCCAATGGAACGCCTGTCGGTGATGGGCCTGGTGGAAGTACTGGGTCGGCTGCGTGAGCTGCTGGCCAAGCGCAAGGATCTGGTCAAGACGCTGATCGAGCAGAAGCCGGATGTGTTCATTGGCATCGACGCGCCGGATTTTACCCTCAATATCGAGCTTCAACTGCGTCGCGCCGGGATCAAGACCGTGCATTACGTCAGCCCTTCAGTCTGGGCGTGGCGGCAGAAGCGGGTACTCAAGATTCGCGAAGGTTGCGACCTGATGCTGACCTTGCTGCCGTTCGAGGCCCGTTTCTACGAGGAGAAGGGCGTGCCGGTGAAGTTTGTCGGCCATCCGCTGGCTGACACTATTCCCTTGCAGGCAGACCGTGACGCAGCCCGTGCCGAACTTGGGCTCGGCGCAGGTCCTGTGGTGGCCTTGATGCCCGGCAGTCGGGGGGGCGAAGTCGGTCGGCTGGGCGGGTTGTTTTTCGAGGCCGCGCAACAGCTGCTGGTTGCACGTCCCGACATCCGCTTTGTGGTGCCCTGCGCCAGCCCGCAGCGCCGCGAGCAGATTGAACAACTGCTGCAGGGGCGCAATCTGCCGGTTCTGTTGCTCGACGGCCGCTCTCATGTGGCGCTGGCCGCCTGCGACGCGGTGTTGATTGCGTCAGGCACTGCGACCCTCGAGGCGCTGCTCTACAAGCGACCAATGGTCGTTGCCTATCGCATGGCACCGATTACCTTCTGGATACTCAAGCGTCTGGTGAAAAGCCCGTACGTTTCCCTGCCCAATCTGCTGGCCCAGCGCATGCTGGTGCCGGAATTGCTGCAGGACGATGCCAGCGCCGAAGCCTTGGCGCAGCACGTGTTGCCGCTGCTGGATGACGCTCAGGTGCAAACCGCAGGCTTCGACGAAATTCACCGGACCTTGCGTCGCGATGCATCCAATCAGGCCGCCGATGCGGTATTGAGCCTGATGGGTCATTCGCCTTCACTGTGAGTTCGCAAATGCAAATGGGTCTGGACTTCAATCTGGTTGAAGATCTCGTGGCAGGGGTCGACGAAGTGGGCCGTGGGCCGCTCTGTGGCGCAGTCGTCACGGCAGCGGTGATCCTCGACCCGCGTCGACCGATACTGGGTCTTAACGATTCGAAAAAACTCACCGAGGCCAAGCGCGAGCGGTTGTTTGACGAGATCTGTGAAAAGGCCCTGTGTTGGCATATCGCCAGGGCTGAGGTCGAGGAAATCGACGAGCTGAATATCCTCCACGCCACCATGCTGGCCATGAAACGTGCTGTTGAAGGGCTGCTGATCACCCCGAAACTGGCCTTGATTGATGGCAACCGCTGCCCGCAGTTATCGGTGCCCAGTGCGCCGGTGATTCAGGGCGACGCCAAGGTGCCAGCGATTGCGGCTGCGTCCATTCTCGCTAAGGTCAGCCGGGATCGGGAGATGGCCGCGTTCGAGCTGATCTATCCGGGTTACGGCATCGGTGGCCACAAGGGTTATCCGACCCCCGTTCATCTGGAAGCGCTGGCACGGCTGGGGCCTACGCCGATCCATCGGCGTTCCTTCGCGCCGGTTCGCGCCGCCTATGAAGCCCGCGACATGATGATTGCATCTGTTTTGTCTTCGACGTCGATAATCCCGCTGACCTGACAGTGGGCTGATGTTTTGCCAAAGGCCCGGTACAATCCGGGCCTTCGTTTTTGTTCTAGCGCTATAGGATCACCATGCCGGCTTCTTTCGTTCATCTACGCCTGCACACCGAATATTCGCTGGTTGATGGCCTGGTTCGGGTCAAACCGCTGGTCAAGACTCTGGCTGGCATGAACATGCCTGCCGTGGCGGTGACCGATCAGAACAACCTGTGTTCGCTGGTCAAGTTCTACAAGGCGGCCATGGGCGCAGGCATCAAGCCGATCTGTGGCGCCGACCTGTGGCTTTCTAACAAGGACGCTGACGCGTCGCTGAGTCGTATCAGCCTGCTGGTGATGAACGCCAAGGGCTACCGCAACCTGACCGAGCTGATCTCCCGTGGGTTTATCGAAGGTCAGCGTAATGGCCAGATCATCATCGAGCGCTCCTGGGTCGCCGAAGCCAGCGAAGGGCTGATTGCCCTGTCCGCGGCCAAGGAAGGCGAGATTGGCATGGCGCTGCTGGGTGGCAATCCTGGCGAGGCTGATCAGTTGTTGCAGGAGTGGATGGCGGTTTTTCCTGACCGCTTCTATGTGGAAGTGCAGCGCACCAACCGCGCCAATGACGAAGAACATTTGCACGCCGCTGTCGCCCTGGCCGAACGCCATGGCGCGCCGCTGGTGGCGACCAACGATGTGCGTTTCATCAAGCAGGAAGATTTCGAAGCCCACGAGACTCGTGTCTGCATCGGTGAAGGCCGCGCGCTGGATGACCCGCGCCGCTCCCACAACTACAGCGATCAGCAGTACCTGAAAAGCGCCGAAGAAATGGCCGAGCTGTTCAGTGACTTGCCCGAGGCGCTGCAGAACACCGTTGAAATCGCCAAGCGCTGCAACATTGACGTCAAGCTGGGCACTCACTTCCTGCCCAACTTCCCGATCCCCGATGGCATGACCATCGATGAATATTTCCGCAAGGTGTCTTTCGAAGGTCTGGAAGAGCGCCTGGCCGTGCTATGGCCCAAAGACACCACCCCTGACTACGAAGCCAAGCGCCAGGTCTATGTTGACCGGCTCAATTTCGAGCTGGATATCATCATCCAGATGGGCTTCCCCGGTTACTTCCTGATCGTGATGGACTTCATCCAGTGGGCCAAGAGCAATGGCGTGCCGGTGGGGCCTGGCCGGGGGTCGGGTGCCGGTTCCCTGGTGGCCTACGTTCAGAAGATTACCGACCTCGACCCGCTGCAATATGACCTGCTGTTCGAACGCTTCCTGAATCCGGAACGGGTTTCCATGCCCGACTTCGACGTTGACTTCTGCATGGATGGACGCGACCGGGTCATCGATTATGTGGCCGAGAAGTACGGCCGCAATGCGGTAAGCCAGATCATCACCTTCGGTTCCATGGCCGCCAAGGCGGTGGTGCGGGACGTGGCGCGGGTGCAGGGCAAGTCATACGGGTTGGCGGATCGTCTGTCGAAGATGATCCCGTTCGAAGTCGGCATGACCCTGGAAAAGGCCTACGAGCAGGAAGAGATCCTGCGCGACTTCCTCAAGGTCGATGAAGAGGCCGCCGAAATCTGGGAAATGGCCCGCAAGCTTGAAGGCGTTGTGCGTAACGTCGGTAAACACGCCGGTGGTGTGGTCATCGCGCCCACCAAGCTGACTGACTTCTCGGCCATTTATTGCGATGAAGAAGGCGATGGCCTGGTCACCCAGTTCGACAAGGATGACGTCGAGGCTGCCGGTCTGGTGAAGTTCGACTTCCTCGGTCTGCGGACCCTGACCATCATCGACTGGGCGCTGAAAACCATTAACCGCGACCGCGCCAAGGTGGATGAGCCGCCGCTGGATATCGCGTTCATTCCGCTGGACGATGCACCGACTTATCAGTTGCTGCAGAAAGCTGAAACCACCGCAGTGTTCCAGCTTGAATCCCGAGGCATGAAAGAGCTGATCAAAAAGCTCAAGCCCGACTGCCTGGAAGATTTGATCGCACTGGTGGCCCTGTTCCGTCCGGGCCCGCTGCAATCGGGCATGGTTGACGACTTCATCAACCGTAAGCACGGTCGCGCCGAACTGTCTTACCCCCACGTGGACTACCAGTATGAAGGCCTCAAGCCAGTACTGGCGCCGACCTACGGCATCATCCTGTATCAGGAACAGGTGATGCAGATTGCGCAGGTCATGGCCGGTTACACCCTCGGCGGCGCTGACATGCTGCGTCGAGCCATGGGTAAGAAAAAGCCTGAGGAAATGGCCAAGCAGCGCGGCGGTTTCATTGACGGCTGCAAGACCAACAATATCGACCCTGATCTGGCCGGTAACATTTTCGACCTGGTGGAGAAGTTCGCCGGTTACGGCTTCAACAAATCTCACTCGGCAGCCTATGGCCTGGTGTCGTACCAGACCGCCTGGCTGAAGACCCATTATCCGGCGCCGTTCATGGCGGCCGTGCTTTCAGCGGATATGCACAACACCGACAAGGTCGTGACCTTGATCGAGGAAGTGCGGACCATGAAGCTGCGCCTGGACGCGCCGGACGTGAACATCTCCGAGTTCAAGTTCACGGTCAGCGACGATGGCCGCATTCTGTATGGCCTTGGTGCAATCAAGGGTGTGGGTGAAGGGCCGGTTGAAGCCATTACCGAAGCGCGTCAGGCCGGGCCATTCAAGGATCTGTTTGATTTCTGCGCGCGCGTGGACCTCAAACGCGTGAACAAGCGAACCCTGGATGGCTTGATTCGCAGCGGTGCGCTGGATCGCCTGGGGCCGTACTTCGAGATTGAGCCGAAAGCCTACCAGGCCAACATCGACCGCAATCGCGCGGTGTTGCTGGCCTCGCTGGTGGAAGCCATTCAGGCTGCCGAGCAGACTGCACGCAGCCACGACAGCGGTCACATGGACATGTTTGGCGGGCTGTTCGTCGAGGAAGACACCGACGTCTACGCCAACCACCGCAATGCCAAAGAAGGAAGCCTCAAGGATCGGCTACGCGGCGAGAAGGAAACCCTGGGGCTTTACCTCACCGGTCACCCGATCGACGAATACGAAGGCGAGATTCGCCGTTTCGCCCGGCAACGGATCATTGATCTCAAGCCTGCGCGGGATACGCAAACTGTTGCCGGTCTGATCATCGCGCTGCGGGTCATGAAGAATAAGAAGGGCGACAAGATGGGGTTCATTACCCTGGACGATCGCTCGGGGCGCATTGAAGCCTCGCTGTTTGCCGAGGCTTTTCACTCAGCCCAGGCCTTGCTGCAGACCGATGCGATGGTGGTGGTCGAAGGTGAAGTCAGCAACGATGATTTCTCCGGTGGCCTGCGTCTGCGTGCCAAACGGGTGATGAGCATCGAAGATGCGCGCACCAATCTGGCCGAAAGCCTGCGCCTGACCGTGCGCGCCGAAGCCCTCAAGGGGGATCGGCTACGCTGGCTGGGTGAGCTCTGCAAACGCCATCGCGGCGCTTGCCCGATTACCCTGGATTACACCGGCCTGGATGCCAAAGCCTTGCTGCAGTTTGGTGAGGCCTGGCGAATTGATCCCGCAGACAGCTTGATTCAGGCGCTGCGTGACCAGTTCGGACGTGAGAACGTCTTCCTGCAGTATCGTTGAGCGCTTATCCTTGGCTCACTATTTAATCTCGACCTGAATGCGCCTGTTCCCGTAAGGTAACGCGCTAACAGATAAATCGGCCGGCCTCTTGGCCGTCGACCCAAGACGGATGCCTATGAACCCGAATTTTCTTGATTTCGAACAGCCGATCGCTGACCTGCAAGCCAAGATCGAAGAATTGCGCTTGGTCGGTAACGACAACTCGCTCAACATCGGCGACGAAATCTCGCGGTTGCAAGAGAAAAGCAACACGCTGACCGAAAGCATTTTCGGCAACCTGACCAGCTGGCAGATTGCACGCATGGCGCGTCACCCGCGTCGTCCGTACACCCTGGACTACATTCAGCACATCTTCACCGAGTTCGACGAGCTGCACGGCGACCGTCACTTCTCTGATGACGCGGCGATTGTCGGTGGTGTTGCGCGCCTTGAAGGCAAACCGGTCATGGTCATCGGCCATCAGAAGGGTCGTGAAGTCCGTGAAAAGGTGCGCCGTAACTTCGGCATGCCGCGTCCAGAAGGCTACCGCAAGGCTTGCCGACTGATGGAAATGGCTGAGCGCTTCAAGATGCCGATCCTGACGTTCATCGATACGCCGGGCGCCTATCCGGGTATTGATGCCGAAGAGCGTAACCAGAGCGAAGCGATTGCCTGGAACCTGCGCGTCATGGCCCGTCTGAAAACGCCCATTATCGCCACCGTTATCGGCGAGGGTGGTTCGGGTGGCGCACTGGCCATTGGTGTCTGCGATCAACTGAACATGCTGCAGTACTCGACCTACGCGGTGATTTCGCCGGAAGGTTGCGCATCCATTCTGTGGAAAACCGCCGACAAGGCGCCGGACGCTGCTGAAGCCATGGGCATCACGGCTGACCGCTTGAAAGGCCTGGGCATTGTCGACAAGGTGATCGGCGAACCTTTGGGCGGCGCACACCGCGACCCTGCGGGCGCTGCCGAAGCGATTCGTCAGGAACTGAGCAGCCAGCTGGACATGCTCAAGAAGTTTGATAACGACGCGCTGCTGGCTCGCCGTTATGAGCGTCTGATGAGCTACGGTCTCTGATACAAACGCGTTAACCTTGTAGGAGCTGCCGAAGGCTGCGAAATTCGATGTGTCAGGCACGCAGCTTTCGCAGCCTTCGGCAGCTCCTACAGGGATTGATATGACCATCCTCAACCCCCCCGGTCATGACCTCCCCACCAGGCTTCTTCAAGCCCTGGCCCCTTGGCGCGATGCGCCTGTCTGGCATATCGGGTTTTCCGGTGGCCTGGATTCAACTGTCCTGTTGCACCTTCTGGCTGAACTCGCCAAGCGCGAACCTCTGCCTGCGTTAAAAGCCATCCATGTGCATCACGGCCTGCAGTCGGCGGCTGAGTCGTGGCCTGAACATTGTCAGCAGGTCTGTCAGGCGCTGGGCGTTGCTTTGCAGGTCATTCAGGTGCAGGTCAAACCCGGTGCGAGTCAGGAGCAGGCTGCCCGGGAGGCGCGTTATGAGGCGTTCACGGAGCAGATGGGTGCCGATGAGGTCTTGCTCACCGGGCAGCACCGAGATGATCAGGCCGAAACCGTGCTTTTCCGGCTGCTGCGCGGCGCAGGTCTGCGCGGATTGGCGGGGATGCCTGTCAGTCGCGCCTTGGGTCGTGGTCACTTGGTAAGGCCATTGCTGGATGTTTCCCGGGAAGAGCTGGAGCTTTACGCAGCCATTCATGGACTGAGCTGGGTGGAAGATCCCAGCAACAGCGATTCCCGCTTCGCCCGCAATTATTTACGCAATGAAGTATTGCCAGTGATCAAAGCTCGTTGGCCTCAAGCCGATGCCAATATCGCCCGTGCTGCCTCCCATCTGTCTGAGGCGCAGCAACTGTTGGATGAGTTCGCTTCAGTGGATTTGGCGGCTGCGAGCAATGCTTGTGCATTCCCGTGGATCAATGTGCCCTCGCTGGCGTTACCGGCGCTGGTGGGCTTGTCACCTGCCAGGCAACGTAACGCGCTGCGCCATTGGCTGGCCCCGTTGACGCGTCTGCCGGACACCGAGCACTGGGCAGGTTGGGACACATTGCGAGATGCAGGGCAGGGCGGGCGACCGCTATGGCGCCTGGCTGACGGCGAACTGCATCGTGATCAAGGACGGATCTGGTGGCTTTCCGATGACTGGCTACAACCGCCTGAGGGTGTTCTGCCCTGGGCGGACGCCCGTCATGGGTTGAACCTGCCGGGCAATGGTCAGCTGACAATCGACGGCGAGATTCCCGCAGGCTCGCTGCAAGTGCGTTACCGCCAGGGTGGGGAAGTGCTGAATCTGCCCGGTCGTGGACACCGGGATTTGAAGCGCTTGCTCAATGAATCCGAAATACCGCTGTTTGTCCGCGGCCGATTGCCGCTGCTGTACCGCAACGATGAGTTTCTGGCCGTCGCCAACCTGCCGCAATTGTGCGCCAGCCCCCGTGAAATCGGGCGCCTGCGCTGGAAGCCGCCGACGAGTGACCAAAGTTTGAGCTGAAAGGGCATTTCCGGTAGACTACGCTCCCTTCTTGATACAGCTTCTGTCGATTGTTTTGAATCGACGCAAGTTGCCGATTTCCAACCAGTCTTTACTGGGCGATTCTTAAATGTGGCGCGCAATCGACAGGCTCTTGAGCCGGTCCGTTTCAACGCAGCAGTTTTGAGGTGCACTGTGAATTGTGTGGGTAATCGGGGGCTTCGGCCTTCCTTCGCTTTCCCCGGCGGCTCTGACCGCTTTAACGCAGACTTCTAGGGTTTTTCATGACGCGCTACATCTTCGTCACGGGCGGTGTTGTTTCTTCATTGGGGAAAGGCATCGCCTCGGCT
>Ga0247734_1001107_pt1 | contig 21199 bp, 21 predicted proteins | sample UWRJL103311B2_FD_180933 | JGI IMG/M metagenome (GOLD analysis project Ga0247734, IMG submission 180933) | Plant litter microbial communities from Arlington Agricultural Research Station in Wisconsin, United States - UWRJ-L103-311B-2 | ecosystem: Environmental > Terrestrial > Plant litter >... | reverse complement strand
CCGCCGAGAAGCTTTCCCTCACTCAAAATGGAGCTCTTACTGCAACTGGTATGATTTGGACAAGATGGTGCTTAATCATCAAGCCTAGGAACGTTCTGTAGGTCTCCTCTTCTATATGAATTTTCCAGTAAATACCATGTAAAATGATGGAGTGTAATAGAGACAGGTGTAATAAACTATGCTAACAAAAGAACATTCAGGTTGGCAACTGTAAATTTTTTCCTCGCCATTGTTGGTGTTGTCCAAGTCGGTCGTATCCTCAACTACAACCACACACATAAAGGCGAAACTGCTAGTGAACAATTAGCGGAAGCAAAGGATAGCGTTGTAGAGACAGGCAAGAAGCTCGAGAAGAAGATTGAGAATGCCGTCAAGGCATAGACGTTCTATCAAGAATTGGGAACAAGCTTTGGAGATGGACGATGGTTGATAAATGGTAATGCGGCATCTTCTTTGACGGATCGTATAGGGATTTTGGGCTTTTAATTGGCTCTATGCGTTGATACTTCTATAAACATGCCAAGAATAGGATGTGAAAGAGGAATAGAACGAGTTTGTACAACACTTAGCTACAATTACGCTATTCTGTTCATCTCAATGTTACGTACAGTTTATTAGTTTTAGGCTGGGGTAAATATCGTGATTCTATAAATGTTACAAGCAGTTATTTGATCTGGATATGATTTTCTTATAGTAGGTACTTTTCGATTGGTGTGTTATGCTTTGGTCAAGAAACTCTAGCGATATAAGGCTCACTCTTCTCTTCGCATGGATGTGTTTTGTTCTTCATGCGCAACCTTCGAGTCGTTTCTGATGTAACCCAAGCTATTTCTGCAGTTTCTGATTGGCGGATATCATCAACAGTAAAAAGTCTCGCAGAGCTGTTGCGGCCTACCTGCGATTGTGTTTCACTCGTACTTTTGAGTCACCACTCTGGACAGGTTTTCTCGTTCAGGTCTGTTAGAACTGTGTCGAGGATGAGCTCATACCAAAAGCAAGATGAATCCTCGATCTCCTCACTTTGCCCTAGATGCAAAGCAATGACCACAACGATCACTGGCCTCAAACAGCTCTTCTCAAAAACTGGCTATGTCCATCCCTACCCATCCATTCTATATGGCTCGTCCGATGGCTGTCGATTCTGTATAATTCTTAAGCAGCTAGCACTTTTACGTATTGAAGAAGTCCCAAACCCAGTTCATATATCTTGTGCATTTCCAGTGGATGGTAGCAATGAATTTGATGATTTAGTCTATCGGGGACAATCATGCTCAGACGACGAGTTCCAGAGACTTTATGAATCACTCCCGCCAGGTGCTTTTCGTCCAGGGATTTTCATCACTTTTCAGGGTCATGCTTTCGGGCCAGATTATTGTGCCTCCTTAGATGTGAAGGCGTTACCAGGTACTTGTTTACTGAAGCTCACATCTTGCACTCCTGTTCTAGTTGATTGTTCTAACTAGCTGAAAGAGTTTAAATCGAAATTGATGGATACTTTTACAGAGGTCGATTTTGAACAAATGAGTCCTTTAGTAAACAAGATCACAGATGGTATCAAAACGTGTTCGGAGCAACATAAGCTTTGCCCTGACATTTCTAAGTCGTCGACTCTTCCGTCCCGAGTTATAGATGTCCAGACCGTAGAGCAAGATCCTTTTCTTCATATCAGTCAATCGAACGAGCTAGGAAAATACCTAGCACTAAGTTATTGCTGGGGTGGTCCCCAGCGTGTAACCCTTACACTTGCCTCCCAGTCTTCTATGGAAAAGGGAATTTCTTTCGGCTCTCTTCCCAACACAATCCGCGACGCCATCACCGTATGCAGAGCCCTAAATTATCAATATTTATGGGTAGATGCGTTGTGCATCATTCAGGATAGCGAGGAGGATAAATCCAAAGTGATAAATGCGATGGGCGCCATCTTCGCAAATGCAGCACTTACGATTATGGCATCTAACACACCCAGCGTTGAACAAGGCTTTCTCTCCAGCGCTCGTCCCAGTCATACATGTGATCTTCCCTTTCTACTCCCAAGCAGAGAAACCACCGTCGTTCGTTGTTCATTGTCTCCACCAACTCACATCAGCGACCATAATCCTGGTAGTCGACGAGGGTGGATATTTCAAGAGGATAAATTGTCAGTTCGACAACTACAATTTCACCCTATGTCGATCCGCTGGCTCTGCGCGGAGAATGCGCAAAATCTCACGTCGAGTATGTCGAATCGGTCCCCAAAATCCAACTTGGCCATGCCTGCACCATGGACTGTTTCCACCAAGATTTCCTATCCTGAGATCGAGGAGTGGTGGCGATCTTTACTGGTAGCATACTCTAGCCGAGAGTTCACATTCCCGGATGACCGTCTGCCCGCGCTGTCTGGTATTATCACCTACCTCATGCCCATGTTAGAGCCTGGAAATACATATCTGGCAGGACTATGGAAAAGTTCTATAATATCGCAACTCAGATGGACGCGTGATGCAGGATATCCGCTCAAGAATCCACCTCCGGTCCCTACGAAAAGACTTCGTGGACCAACCTGGTCGTGGGTATCTCTCGCTAGCATGATTTCGATCTCCTCCTATGAATCGATTTATCAGAATCCTCGTCCCGCTAAATTAGTGAGTTGTACAATTGAATTAGCAAACCCGGAAATGCCCCTCGGGCAGGTGAAACAAGGAATTCTTGTTCTTGAAGCTTGTATTGCACCAGCACCTCGAATAGAAATAGGTGGCATACTGGGTCGAAAATTGAATATAGCTTGGGACTGTCAAATGGAGTCGGAAACTAGTTCCGGAGAGGACTCCGAGGATATTTGGTTGTTGCTGCAACATGGGAAAACAACTTATGAATCGAGGATTTCGGCTTTGGTGCTTAGACCGACTACAAATGCAAGGTATATAAGGGTGGGTGCTGTGATAGTTGAGCCTGATATACACCATTTGGTATGGCCAGATGCGAATCTTAGGGAGAGGATTACAATTGTATAGGTTACCAATTCAGACCATGAAAGTGTCACCCTTTCCCATAATTAAAGAGTAGTTTCCGAGTACCATTAAATTCCCGCAAACCGTGAAACTGAGTGAGTATTGCCGAAAATTTCTAGCCGTTATACTTTTACATACATACAGCACATATATCCCCATTACTTAGAGGAATAAAAACACAATCAAAATCAATGTGTATGCCTTTCAATATAAAAGGATTCGAAAGCCAATAATATACCAACCGACAAGTGATTGAAAGAATCATATTGACGCCAACTAGTTTGCTCTGGGCAATCTCGGGTGACTTGGAGAGACTGTCAGTGCTACAGCAAACTATGGTAAAAGTAAAATATCATACTCGAGCTCTGATTGATCTCTTCAGATTTGCCTTGAATTATGATAGGTTATCGGGTATCGCAATAGTTGCGGATCGGCTCGGTTATGAGTTGGCGGCGCGGCTTAGCCGGCGTGCCAACCCCCTCCTCACTCACACTTAAATAACCACGTCCATTGTCCATTTGTTCTCATGCAAAACCCATTGATGAATCTCCCTCGATCTTCAGTCCCGTTCACCAAGCGAAATACCTCAGCTCACCACCCTTTCCGACCATTTTGCCGCTTATCCTCTACTTTCCCCACCAGTACTCTTCTGCCTACGCGATCTCAAGCGCCAGTATCCCATTACTGTCTTGCGCTTCGTCCTCCATTATCTTCCCCAAGCCTCTTGTTCTCTATAATGCCCCCTAAATCTTCTTCATCGGAGCTATCAACCCATTCTTTCCCCTCCGCCTCCGAATTCGAAGTCTTCCTTGAGAAACAACATACAAGGCTGCCCGGATTTTATTTGAAACTAGCCAAGAAAGCATCTGGGATTCCCTCAATAACGGCTGCAGAAGCTGTGGAAGTTGCGTTGTGTTTTGGTTGGATTGATGGGAGGGCTAATGGTGTCGATGATGTTTGGTGGACTGTTCGATATACACCACGGCGGGGGAAGAGTGTTTGGTCACAGAAGAATGTAGCTACTATTGGACGACTGATAGAGGAAGGCAAAATCAGGCCGGCGGGTATAGAGGTCGTGGAAGCGGCGAAGAAAGATGGTAGGTGGGAGAAAGCATATGCAGGACCAAAAGATATGGCTGTGCCAGAGGATTTCAAGACAGTGTTAGAGGGAAATAGAACTGCGAAGAAGTTCTGGGGGGAACTAAACAAGAGCGAGAGATATGCAGTTTTGTGGAAGATAGAAACGGCTAGTGACAAGGCGAGGAAGGGGAGGATTGAGAGTTTGGTGGAAATTCTAGGTGAGAGGAAGAAGGTTGGTGCCGCGGTGGTCAAACCAGAGAAAAACCAGAAAGGTCTAGCTGGTACTGGAGGTATAATAAAGCCAAAGAAGACACTTTTGATGAATAATGGTCCTTCAAAGAGGAAACTAGATGCTGTGCCAGTTGAGAAGGCTAGCATGGGGAGAGCGTCTCGGCGCGATGGACTGCGTCCTCGGCCTTGAGTTTTGATATGTTGTCGATGCTACACCATAACATGTCATCAACCAGGAGAACATCACTCTAATCAGCAAAGAGAGCAATCTGGCATGTACCACATGTGCTGATTCGCTCCACAAGATTAATACCGCGCTTATTGCAGAGAAGCAAACTATTTTTTAGGAATATTATTCGCTGCACGGCAACTCCTATTTTGAGCATAGGGGTGGGATAGCTCTTCAGGTACTGCTACAAGTCAAAAAGACGCTGGAGACGAGTAACCCTGTATGAGCCCTTTGGGTCATTCAATTTGAAATTGCCTCTGTCTAAGTTAGACCGTCGTTTAGGTGTGTGCTATACAATTGACGCTCCAATTTTAGTTTTAATTAACTTCTCAAAATTAGTAGGAGAATTAATTGATCGCATCTCACTCCACATTTCCAACTATCTCCATCTCTTCAACAAATGTGCGAATGTTAGCATAAAATTAGTTTGTCAGCGCCTGGAATTTGTGCCCTTTCTGAAAAAGACGTGCAAACAGTCTTGAGAAGGCAACCCGTATGGATTTGTGCCTGTCTTTTCTAAGCTCAAGTTTAAGGAAACCACACAGAGAGTCTGATATGGACTTCCTTTGAGCTAAGGGCAACAACTCCTATTGATTGCAGTTTCATGATGAGAACACCTTAACACAACGAATTAATCAGCAAAACTGACAAAATATGAGTTTTTTGGCCCACGAATGATTATCTCTAGAAGCCGTTGCGGCTAGAAGTCCATAACGTCTTGGTTGCAACGCTCTTTCTGCCTTCCGTTCTAATTTCTGAGACGAGAAGAGAAACCACGATGCCAACACTTGCCTCTTCCATTTTTCTTCTTCTCTTTATCTTTCCAACCTGTTTTTTCTTTCTCTGTTTCCTTTTTAATTATCAACACACATTCTTTTCTTATCAACACAATCCATTTTATCAATTATCAACATCCATCCTTGCATTGCCGCTCGCCATCGCCGTCATCATTGTCGACATCACCACCGCTTTTACCTTCCTGTTCACTGTTTAATCCACAAAATCCTAAATTCCTTCATCATTCATCATTAATCAATCACGATGGGAAAGTCAAAAGTGACCAAGATTGTTATCGCCTGTGACGGTACCTGGCAATCAGCTGCCACAGGGAATGTCGACAATCCAACCAATGTCGTAAGTGCACCCGTTCCCCTCGTTCAAAGCTCACTACATATATTGATCCTTTCTAACAATTGTTTAGTCTGACTTCTGCCGTGCTCTCTCAACTCATGGATCCACCAAGGGAAAGAGGAAGAAGTACCAGCAAATCGTCTTCTACCAACCTGGTGTGGGATCAGGTGCATTATCGAAACTTGAGCGCATCATTGCAGGTCAGTTGCTTTCAGTTTCAAGAGTGTTTTGACTTGAATAACTCACCTTCTACAAAGGTTCAACAGGCCAAGGTCTAGAAGAGAACGCTAGGGACGCCTACGTCTTCTTGACCGACAACTATACCAAGGGAGATGAGATCTATCTCTTCGGATTTTCTCGTGGTGCATACACGGCCCGAACTGTAGCAGCTTTCAGTCAGTTCTAGTTCTGCCCCTGTTTCTATTCTCACTATTCTAATATTCCCTCAGTTGGTTCAGTAGGCGTCCTGTCCGTCAAAGGGATCCCATTCTTCAAGCCGCTCTATGAGCTATACAAGCAAGCCCAAAGCAGTCCAGAATGGGAGCAGTCACTCACGGAATATATTCAAAAAAACAACTTGGACAGCATAGCATGGAGAACCCCTCCTAAGGACGTCATAATCAAGGTTGTTGGATGCTGGGAAACAGTTGGCTCCCTTGGTAGTAGGTGTCCTCCACGCTAGATTTGCACCATTCTTTGTGCAGTGGATCTTGCTGACCGTTGACCAAATTTAGTTCCGCATAGCCAGCTTACCGACTGGCTTGGAGTCAATGACAAATTCCGCTTCCTGAATATGCAATTGCCGGCCAGAGTCGAACATGCTTTTCATGCTCTTGCTCTGTAAGATCTTCTCGCATCCACTTGGTCAATATTGACTCAACCAGACCGACTGACAAAAACTACTTACAGTGATGAACATCGTGCGTCCTTTTACCCGACAATATGGTGGTTAGATCCTAAAGCTCAATCGATTCCCGATATCTACGGCAAGCCAGGGGTCAAGCCGGAGCTAATTCAGTGCTGGTTTCCAGGTCACCAGTAAGTCATCCAATCATATTCTAGAGAGCTCCTTGATTGAGACATATATCGCCAGTAATGATGTTGGTGGCAATGCAAAGAATCGCAAGATCGCCGATCTTGCGTTAGCTTGGATCGTTGATCAGTGCCACAAAAACGGTCTCCTTGAATTCCACGTCGACTTTCTCAAGTCTATTCTCGAACCAACTCGCAACAGTCCTCATGAATCTTGGAAAGAAAGCACACACGATCCATTCTATGCCGGGTTCTTGCCCAGCAAGCTATGGGCATTCATGGGGGAAAGAGTGAGACAGCCGGGACATGAGCCACTTCCCAAAGGATGGTTTCCAGCCACAAAAACATCGAAGTACACAACACCCACATTATTTCTTCGTAACCAAGATAGTTGTACTGCTAACAGATGCCCAGAACCTATGAATATATACACTACAGTGTGCGAGAAAAGGCGGATGAAATTGTTTGTTCCAATTTTCCCCTCTCAACCAGGGACATATCTAAGGGTTTTTTGTTTTATGCTAATGCCATCTCTAGGGCCTCCAAACTTACAGAGGTGCTTCCGATTGTGATGATTGCCAAAAGTCAGACCCGGCACCTTCAAGAGCGTTGGAGGGTTTTAAGTACTCCCCTCTAGACAAAGCATGGATCAAGAGAAATGCAAAGGGTAAGATCGTAAGATTATTGCCTGAGTTCCCTCGGCCAGCTTCAAATGATCCGGACAGTTTGCAGGCGTACCTATCAAGTGACTGGTTGAAGCTGGCGGAGCACTTTGGAGATGTTAAGGACGCTTCTATCAAAGCCCACAATGACTATGTCGAGCAACAAGCTGTTCACATGAAGGATGGCGGTATCAGCGATAAACTCAAAGACATTGAAAATAGCTTCGAAGATGGATTGAACAAGGGCGTTGACAAAGTCGAAGAAGCCCTAAAGGATGGCGGGAAAAGGCTCAAAGATGGTGCCAAAACCGGGTTCGACAAGCTGAAGGACGGTGAGAGAAAGGTTCAAGATGGGGTAATGAGTAGTGTTAAGAACGGCATGGAAAAGCTGAAGGATGGTGAGAAGAAAGCTGAGAAATTTGCCAAGACTGGTGTCGATAAGCTGAAGGACGGCGAAAAGAAGGTTGAGGACCTTGCTAAAGATGAAATTGAAAAGGTGAAAGAGGCAGTGACTGGAGGAAAGAAGTCTAAGCGGCGGGAGAAGTTCAAGCTTGTTGAGAATTCCAGAGATGGCGAAGAAGATAATGAGGCGGAGTGTGTGTCCAAGGGTTGCAGAGATAGAAGAAGGGCTGCAAAATCAAAATCAAAGAATGACGAGGAGTCAAGGAGCTCTGGCGGCAAATTGAAAGAAGGTGAGACAGGGAAATCAATGGCCATCATGACCAGTGGACCTTCAGTTTTCGAGAATGCTGACGCTCGTGGTTTCTCAAGCTTCATGAAGGAGACGGAACCCCAAGTATCACAATCCAATTCGCACTCCGGCCACTTCAATTGGAAAACTGGAAACTGGTCATTAACAACCACCAAAACTGTCCGTAAGGAGTGGAGGCCTTCGAAGTGATACATGCCATCCAGGGATATGTATTTTTAGACCTAGTTTGGAGAATGGTAGATTGTGGTATACAGTAGAATAAATATATAATATAATGAGTTCCTGATTCTCATGCTAGTTGTGATACGGACATGCCTGAGAGAATTTCAGAGAATGCTCAATTAATCTTTGGGATATTGGTAATTGGGCAGAGTTTGAGTGATTACTATTTATGTCATATAGTACACACAATTTGTGGTATGATTTTAATGATGCCTCTATGTATGTATTGAAACAGAACTTACGGCTTACGGGATCTGATCACATAGATATCAAGCAACTTATTGTGGATGTCTCATAGGAAATTTTCAAACTATTTAAATTGTCAAATACATTTTCCCCGAAGAGTTTGTGGAATCGGGACCAAGTGTGCAGACAATGCCGCGATGGCGAGTTCTGCTAAACGGCATGGACAAGATTCATGCTAGATTCATGTTGACAACAAAATCGTAATTTTCTTTAGTTATCTGGATCAAAACGTATCTTCTGATTCTTTATCGAGAACTGGATTCTTTAGAATTTTCTTTAGCGGTAGTTTTTGTGTTTGATTCAATGTAGGTTATCAAATATGTGTTCGAGTGCGAACTATCGCTACATAGTGAAGAACTCTACTTGTGTTATGGAAAATGGGCGAATTACGTAGGGAGTGGCCGGTAAATTTTATTTTTATTTTCTAAAACTCTCTGTTTATTTAATATACTGCCATGGATTCGACTTGTAGTTTTCGTTGCCTATGTAACCTCCATAACAATTTAAACATTGGTTGGCTACACATAGTTTAATTCAAAAGTGCTGACCGTAATTCGTTGCCAACCGAAAATGTCTCAGCACATAGCAAGTGGCAGGTGATCATAATCGGGTGAACAAAAATTGTCGCCCCGAAGACTGCGCGACTTTGTAAGTCAAAAGTTCAAAAAACGGCCACAGTGCATAACGGACCGCTCCGTCGACCTCGCTTAAGAGCCCTCACCCCTATTTCGGCAAAAACAAACGTGGACGTGCAGCGTGCAGCGAGGGACAGGCATTGCGGAAATGTGGAGGCTGGGAGCAGCGCCAACCTCCTCACTTTGCGTTGTACAGTGCAACCACCCATTACGTTTACGAGAAGTGAGAGCTCCCTCTTTCGACAGATTTTGGTTGGGAATCAGCTATTTTCTGCCTTGGTGTATGCCCTGTGGCATTCATTAGCTTTGGATCCTTGTTGTAGTGCCGTCCACAGCGAATCCGTGGTGAATGGGGTTAGTGGGGGGTATTTGGTAGCAATGCTTGCGTAGCCTTTTGTATCTGGGAGGTTTCGAGATTAACATCTCTTATTATTGACTTTGAATTTATCTAAAACTGTTGGAATTTGCGATTATGACCACCGCCACCCATCAGAATGAAAATGGGAAGGGGAAAGAAATACAGCGTCCCAGGACGCCGGAGAGACAACTTCAAGAGAAGATGGGAAAGAAGCCGCGGCCGGATTATTTGAAAAGACGGTTCTATGAAGGGAAGTGGTATTGTGATTGCGAGAATTGGACACTTCCTGCCCACTATCGCAGTATAACAAATGTTTTTAATGAGAACTATGGAAAACCATGTGAGTCCACATCCCCACTCTATTTCCAGATGCCTCATTTGAAAATACCACAACTTGACACATCTGCAAAGTTTGGGCATGTAGTGATCCTGTTAAACGATGCGGCTTCTTTGTTTGGATCCATGAAGAAGAAAATGAGAAACGGAGATTAGCGGAATATGAACCGTATATTATCCCTCCCACTCCAAGATCGCTGGATACGCCATGGACGTTATCCAAAAAGCGAAAGACGGTCTCACGGGAGACATCAGATCAGCAAGGGGAGGAGAATACTATGGATGATAGCGATCCGGTTCAATCGACTCAAAGACTATTTCGAGAAGCAACCCCAACCGGCGAGGACATGGCCAGTCCATCAAGGAAAAAGGCTAGAACAAACCACGCCACTACATCAGGAGCCTTGCCTAGTAACTCTCATGAGCTTGCAGCGTCTTCCTTGCCATCGCCTCAATCCAGCAACCCTAATATTGGAGACGCGCAGGCATCGAGAACACAAGCCCAAACCGCCAATCGCCTCGAAAGCGCCATCGTACTGGACGAAGAAAGAGCGCTTACTACAAGGATTATTGAACTACTGAGCGAGGATGGTATTAAGCTTAAAGCATCAACGAGAATCATGCTCGACTATGAGATCGATATCGTCGTGGATAAACATGAGATCGAAACGAGGAGATTTCGAGAGACAAATTCGGCAATGAGATGGAAGATGGATGAACTTATGGAAGAAGTTGATAGGTTAAAGGGAAAGGTTACTGAAATGGAGAATAAGATCGAGCTCTGGACTGGCGTGGGTGCTGAGGATGATGATAATGGGCTGTACGGTGATTGATGAAGTGGACTGAATAGCTGGATGGTGAGTAAATCTAAAAGATTGGGAACCCTTGATTTTAATGTGCCATAGTTGAGCAACTTCTCAAGGTTTCAGCGGGCAATAACTAGAGAAGGTTCACAAACTGTTGAAGGAAATGGACAAGAGCAAGAAGATGAAGTCAGGAATTTAAGCTTCAAACCTGCTGCAAAGCTCTACTTTCATAGGGCTAGGCGATGTTGGTACTTTGTTATAAGAGCCGGAGAAACTTTCGCTCAGTTTTGTGGGTTTATATAACGGTTGGATACAATTTGAGGATATTAGCGATCGATATATGATCAAACTTTGCGGATGTTATGTGCCTTAATTTATGATCTTGTTGATCATTCTTTCCTTTGGACTTTGCCTAGCCCTTCAGGGCCCCTTCTAATTCGTAATGCCTACATTTCTAATATAAACCTTAAAATGCCCTATTTCTTAACCTAATTCCCTACTTAATCTAGAGCTCTGATAGATGAGCTCTCCTATTGTCAAAGAATTTTTCATTGTTCTAACTTCTATTACTATCGTTATCTCCAAACTTCCTGTTGTTGCGAATTTCTCTGATATTCTTCCCTCATATCCACTACTTCTGAGACTTCTACAACCAAATCTGGTGAGATATTCACGATTTGTGGCTGTTTCAACATGGCTCTCAAGTGATGATCATTACCTTGTTAGGTGGAACATAATTCAACTTGTTCTCGGTCCACATCAGTGACTCGGCCTATGTGCAAAGACTGATTGAGTTCTGCCAGTAATAGGACAGGTAAAAAGGTGTCATATTCTAGGTGCTTATCATTTTTTAAATCTATTTTATGCTTCTCAGTACCAGAGAAGCGTCACATACGAATTAAGTTTGTTATTGCGGGTATAATCCTTGGTACCTTTACCATGCTTCTGTTGGAATGATCTCCAAATCTGGTTCCGGTCTGAACATCTCTAGCTCTGAAGAAAGGTCCTCGGAGCTTTGAGACTGATGTAAATCTTTTCGGTGGAAGTCCTAATACAATGTATTAGCATGGGATTTATAAAGCCATTGGTGCAAAGTATTCCCACGACTTACCATATTGGCATTCCAGCATGCCTGAGAGCAGAAATAACTGACAAGTCCAGATCGAATACAATCCTGACAGATACCACCAGCTCCTGTCTCAGCCTGTATTCTCCTGCCATCGAACACGCAGTGTTGCTCCATATGGCAAGCATGCTCAAAGTGGTCATGATCATCCTATCAATATGTCAGTAGCAGTCCACGACTAATTCGATACGGAACAACATACGAAATCTTCTTCCACATGCTCTTCACAGCAATAATAAGCATGCTCTCTCCGTTCACCTTCCGTTTGTCCCCTAGCAGCCAGCCAATCACAAACCGCACACTCTAACACCCCCTCTTCAGCCGTCGGATCCACCTCTCGTCCACAGCTTTGCAAATTACATCTTGCGGTCTGCTTCTGAACTACATCTTGCATTCGCTGGTCCTGTTCCGCTTTCTTGGCCGCCTTGTTTTTAAGGTGTGCACTCTGCGCCATCCTTAGATCACCAAGACGGTGTTTGAGCTTCGAGATCTCTTGCTTCTGTGCTTCCAGTGCCTCGTGTTTCCATTGCGATATGACGGCGTCCGGTGAGAGACCGGAGTCAAACATCCGCTCGTATTTCGCTTTTATATTTTTCTGTTGCGGCGAGTCGTCCCAAGAAGATGTACAGTAGTAAGCTTTGTAAACTTGGGCCCGGTCCTGGGCTGTTGTTGCGTTATGGAGTTGACGCAGGAACTTGGCTGTTTCTGCAGGCTGGAAAGGATGTGGATGGTCGAGCTCCATGTTTATGGCTGTTTTGATGATATTTTCTATAGGCTCGTTTTCGTCAAACTGTTTCGAAAGATACGTATTGAATTCTGTTAAGGTTTTGAGATAAAGGGGATCGACATTTGGACGGGGAGTGCAGAGATCTTTCCGTAAATGTTCCCGGAGCTCTTGATTGAACCTCTTATTGATATCTTCTAAGGAGTATTGGTCAGGAGAGTCCAACATCATAGATATTTCCGCTCGGTAGGCCAATAAACCAGCATCCCAACGCCCAGGCTCCGTTCCAAGATAATAACTGGAATATGCTTGCCGTATCCTTTGCTTCTTGGCTACACAGGTCTCACAGTGCGGCTGTGCAGTATGAGGCCCAGCTTCATTTGAAAAGAACGCCTCTATTGAATTTAGGATAGCTGAAAGCTCCTCACCGGAGCGGCGAAACTGATCGCCTTGCTGGACTCTCTGTTCTAGAGACAATGGATAACGATGATCTTCAAAAGGAACAAACTGCTTCATATACTGTGTCCGACCTTGATATTCGATTCCTCTATGAGCTAGGTTAGCTAAAGAAGACATAATTGCTTAAGATATAGAGTTTGTGGTTAAACTCTTATAAACTCTAAAGAAGCTCAAAGGCTGTCACGTGTCATCACGTGGAGGAATAATACTTACTCCATGACTGCTGTTTTCTGTTCTAACATATGTCTTGCATGGGTTTGCTGGTATTGAACGTCGGTGGTACTATTTCATGAAATTTGGGTTAAAATGTTGAGTGAGAACGGGAAGCTTTGGATGGTTGTCGAATTGTGAGGCTGGACCGGGGCCTTGTGGATTAAACTTATTCCGCTCCGTCCACATTTCTACGTAGATGTCAAGCACAGGCAGTATTCTAACCAAACTCATCACCACCTCACCACCTCACCACCTCACCAACTCAAAAGCAAATATGGTATGTCTAGCCCTGATTTCAGATTTGAGCTCTTGCAGAATTCTTGGGGTAGTCCTAGCTACCTGCCTGCAGAACACACTCCTTCCAACACTACATAGAGTAAAACTAACAAACCCTCTCAGGCCGACAAACTCCGCGCACAGCAACAGCTCGAAGCTCTACAAGCCCGCTATGTCGGCACCGGTCATGCTGATACAACAAAATTTGAATGGACGTCCAATATTCAACGAGACAGTTATGCTAGTTATGTTGGTCACCCCCCGTTATTGAGTTACATGGCGGTTGGAATGGGAGAGTGTCGGGAGAAGGTTCGGGCGAGGTTTATTGAGGTTTGTTTCTCTTTTCTATTCGTGAAGGACGGTGGGCAGGTGCAATATTTTTACTGTTATCAGGTCTGACATGTTCATAGAAGATGATACAACCAGTAGGGAAACCTCCAGAGGTGCAAGAATAATGAGCATGGGAAAGGCGTTGGTTCATATATTGGTGTTTCGGAAATGGAATATTGGCGTATAGGCTGGGTCTGCTATTCATTTGCAGATGGCTCTTATACTCGGAACGGTGTACTCTCGATAAGCAACACACAAACGATGCGTTGGTGGTGGTTTCCGCTCCCATTAAATTAATCGGTTAATGCGGGAGTTATTACAACTAAATTCGAGCTATCCCGATCAAATTTTCTTATTCATGTTATTGTATTCAGTCGTGCTTTATAGTTGTGAGACCATGCCTGAACTGTGAAAAGGGCCCAATAAGAAATCAGCCCGTATGATAAAATTTCGCAACGCCTCCGAGGCCTCCTACCCTACCCAACCTCGCCAACCTACCATCATGATATAACATTAGCACATTAGCACATTAGCACATTATGCAAAATTTCCTTTGATCATCTTTTAGATCGTCTCCTCTGAGTGCTTGGACCTGGATCCCCATTGCCTCCATTTTCATTCACTTCTATGCTTCTCTCAACTTTTGGCGCCTTAACCCTCGGTTTGGCTGTTCCTAATGCCAGACTTTTGCTTAATCTATTCTCAAGGTCGTTGGGGGCAGTATCGCCATAGACCTCCGAAACAAAGCCTGCTGTGCCTTTGCTACCAATCTCAACCTTTCCCCGTGGTCCAACCAACCAGTTAATCGTCTCGTCCTCGGCGCTCTTCTCGACAGATTTATATATATACCCTTGAGCCTGCATCCTCTTTAACATGAGTGGTGTCTTTTCGCCTAGCATATAGACATCAATGTTGAGCTTGCTCAAATATGAGTACAACTTTGCTTCTAGACATTGATTTTGTGGACTCATGCTTATGAGTGATACAACCAACGTGACAAGAGCAACATAACTGGCCTCTTCGGCGGTGGAAACTACAGATGAAGGCGGGATGATCTTAGGTGATCTATATTCGGCTGGTAGTATTGTTCTTAGAATGTACGACGAGGAAGTTGCTGTGCCTTTCGACTTTTGAGCCGCTGGGGTAGTTAGCATGTGCTGGGTTTTTAGAAGAGATTTATTCACCTAGCTTCTCCTTCATTGTTATCTTCTCCTTCGTAGGCAATTCACACATCTCCATGCCGAACTTGTCGCTCAATTCCCTCTGAGTCTTGTCGAAGTATGTCTTGAATGGCATGCGCTGTTTCTTGAAAACTATTGAATCTATTAGAACTCGAATCGAGTCAAGATTGGCAGTAGAGACCTTTCTCTGTAACATCTGCTCTCCGGATATATTTCCTTTGGAATTCGCATGCTAATGCGTATCGGACGAATCTCTTTACAACTTGTGCATCGCCTTCCTGGCCTTCATCCATAGCCTCGCCTTCTTCCTCTTCGTCCTCTTCATTCTCAGATGGACTGCCTCGTCTACGTTGAGTTGGTCTTACGTCGTCGTCGTCTTCTGAATCCCCATCTGGGAGCTGGAAGTTGTTAGTCTGAGCATGCAAACTACGTTTCGAGATACTAACGGTGCGACGTCTTCTTGCTGAAGGCATGTTTGCTGGTTAACTTTGAATTTTGCAAAGTATAAGAGTGTAGTATATTTTAACTTTTTTTTGGTTGAGTAGTGAAGGGTGTTTTCCTGGGAGACGCGCCTCCACGCGACGAAGTGCTACTTAACCTTATCTCGGAGCCAAAACGCCGAGCCTCCGATAGTCCTCGACTTTTTTTTGTATGGTGAGATCGGTACCTCGTTCTAAAAACGACATGTCCACGCAATTGAAGTCGCATTCATGATTGCTCGACCGCATGTATGTATGACATGCCAGCTACGGCTCCTCAAACGCTCAACTGCCTCAAAATACAATTTTGCATCTCTGTCAACCCGGGCGATACCTCACCCAGTCTCCGAAGAATCTATCGGAGAGTCCTGTGATGAACCTAAGAAGCGAACTGAGGGGACTTCCGGCTTAGATGATGCCATATCGCCCTTGACAGCTGTAACTATCGAAGATGGTAATACTATTACGTTTCCTTTAGCAGGAAGGTCGCAGTTCGTTGCTGAGAAACGTTTGAGCCAAACCCAACGAAATGGACTATCCGAACATCCACTGGGAAAGCTGTTTGGATACACAGGCTCAATGCAGCGGGAGGGTCGCGAGACTCTGGAGATTGAAAGTCTTGGGAAAGCAGCAGAGGTTATCGTACTTCGCGACTCGGGGCTCAAGTTCACTCGAAGGACTACCGTTATCCCAGAGGCCGAAAAGGCCGAAGCTGTTGATATATTGGCAACACTAAATAGAGAGCGTGGAATGGTTGCGCATACGCAGGTTGACGAAAACATTAGCACTTTCCGACCAGAGGCAGGTGAAGAACCCCAGGATCGACAGCAATTCAACGAATTGGTGCAGCAAATACAGTCCAGTTTCACTATATCCCAGCTCGCAAAGTATATACAGACATTTTCTAGTGGAAAAGACTCGGCGGCTCCTTCCTTAAGGAATGCGATCAAAGCGAAACTGATCCGTCGAATAACTCCTTTCCTTCCACAGGCTGCCATCGATGGAGATCCAACAGATCCGGCGTCTGTTCGAGGGTACTCCTATCCATCATATACCCCAAAGCAAAGACTCGCTTTACGAGTGATGCGAGAATGTTGGAAGTTGAGGTTACCTGAATTGGAAGATGGGATAGGGGAAATCGAGGTTGAATTGAACTCACCTGATTTTCAACTACTCAGTAAGACCTCAGAAACGCTTTTTGGTATGGGTTCTAATATGGTGTTAAGTGAATAAGGAATTCGGATCTCAAGTATTACCATCAACAATGGAAGACATCTCCGCCAGGCATATTGTGAGACATGGGGAGCGGATAGAAACATTCATGGACAACAATACTTTTCGTATCGTAGCAACTCGGGCCAAGTGTGAGGCGGTAGTTGAAGATATTGAACAAGCACTAGGAAGTATTCAGCGACGAGAAGTCAACCTACGGAACCTCAGGAGTGATTGCAAATACCCGGAATTCAATTCATGGGTGGAGAAAAATTTCGATGACTCCACAATCAACCAACTTGGAGGTTTGACTAGGACTGATATTAAAGTATCGCACAAGAAAAGGGTGTGTATTTACTCGTGCTTGGTCATGTCTTCGGCTAACAATATAGGTGTTCATCGCTGGCGTGGAAGAAAACTCGAAAAATTCAAACCTGAGAACGGATGCTGCAGTCCGACTGCTTCTAACTTCTGGAGACTTTTCAGGAAGAGCAAAGAATTGGCTTGGATGCAAAGGACCAAGTGATGGAGCTCTTCACCAATATCCTGTCTCTGACAATTTTTCGTGGCGTGATAGACTACGTCCCTGGGCAAGATGGACAAGTCCAGTGGCTAAGGAAACAGATGAAGGGAAGTTGTCTAATCAGGTCTCCCCAACTTGGCCGGACAAAGTCAAACCAATTGCAGCAGGAACGCAAACGGAGCAAACTGCTTCACTGGTAGACGTCAAACCAGCAGACTCGGTTCCAAATACTCTTCACTGGTCTAAAACCCCCAATACCGTCTCATCTACCATCTTTGGCAATCTTCTATTCAGCTGCGCCTCCCCACAGAATATCAAAAACATCACTGCACTTGAACGCTTGGCCCCAAATTTCCCAAAATTATTCACAACAAATATACCGAATATCTCACGCATTCTCGCAGCCCGCACTGCCCATCTTACCCTCTCTCGTCCCATCCAAACAGTTCGGATGCGTTTCCTTCCCAATCCGTTTGCTAATGTCCCAAAAAGCAATCCTGCTGTTCAGCTTGGACACAAAGCACTCGCCGCCTATCCCTTAATTGAAATGCAATTTGCGGTCCGTAAGAGAGATGGCGTTTTAGATCTTAAGACCATCAAAGCCATTCTTTCAACAGAGAACTCCGATCTCCTCCTTCCAGAATCAAGTGTTGATCTCCGGTTTCAACAAAAAGTAACAAGTGAATTGCACATTCCAAAATGTAGCAATGGCCTACGTCATGTACCACAGGGTATATCATCTTTCCTCTCTTCCTCCAACCTCAGCATGAAAGACGGTAAAGGTCGACTCGCTACACCCGCAAGGCTCAAAATTCCACTACAAGCCCATCTATGTCTCAACCCGGACTTCAAAGCTCTAGGTATTGAAAATCCTGAGCAGGATATTTTCGAGGTTCCATATGTATTTGCGGGATTGGAGATCTTGAATACTATGGTTATGGAAACAGATAGTGGTTGGAAGTTAAGGTACAAATCGATTGAAGCTGGACGTGCGGGAGGCAGAAGAGCCGAGTTGGAGCTGTTGCCTATCAGGAGAACGGCTGAAGAAAGTAATAGCGAGAAAGCTTTCATTAAGGAAGCCTTCCGGATTGCAGCTGCGTTAGATAGAGGGCCAGTAGGTGTACGGGCAACAGCTGATAGTAGCGAGCATAAAATTAAGTGGTGGAAAGTTAAGGGAGCGAAGAGAGAGTTCTACTCGAAAAAGGTTACAGTTGGTGAGAATACCGATGCAATGGATGATAGGCTTAAGGATAACACAACACAAGAGGCATTATCTAACTGGGAGGCAGTCGAAGAACTCAAATCACATGAAGTAGAGCTTTTGAGAGCACAAATCGAAGCTAAACAGCTCATCGATGCTCTTGAGGAAGAGGGAGAAGAGTCACACCAAGACAAGGACGAGACATAATGATAAATCAATGATGGATGTTGGTAACATGGATTGCACTGTATAAATAGTAAAATAGTTGTACCATATGTATGCATATAGCGAAGATCGGCGCTGAGAATTATGGAATGATATCCACTTCAACGTTTACTTTGCTGTTCCTTCAGGAAGATAGTGCATTCGAGATTCTTGTAATGCAGGCTAGTGAACGTATCAAAGTGACTTTCCATCAATATGGTTTTATTAAAGACTTTTAGCTCGCGAAAGTTGTCCTTGGACAGGTCCATCCCAGCATCCACTGTGATAGGCTTTCTTAATATATTTTGGTCTTCTATGCATCTATTTATTATAATCATCAGTTTTAAATGACTTCTACATGGAGTCTTTTATAATCATTTGAACATATGCCTCTCGCATTTACGAACTCTGAGGTTGTCCCAAAGGTAAGGATGATTTTGTTACAGCGTAACATTGAGTTTATCCGAGAGGTGGTGTACTTTAACAGGCTGACTTAAGGCACATATATGCAAGCACACATATATGCAAGCACACATATATGCAAACACTATATTTGGTTTCATATCTGAGAAGAGCCTATTCAGTTGTGCGTATGAAAAAGCTTTCCCCCACTTCAGGTCTATATATAACCTATCTTTATAGGTGTCTTTGTGTCAACTCAACAAGCTCAAGAATTTAAATTTGAGATTATGAATCGCTACGAGTACTCGAAGCTTGAACCGCAAGAAATTCGGATTGTTACTTTGGCTCCTGGGTCTTACGACGATCTTATCCACCTCTTTATTTCGCATGAGCTTTTTGATTTCCCAGAGTATGAAAGCTATCTACAGACAGCAATTACACCAGAACACAAAAAGCATCTTCCGCTTGGATGGGAAGTAGGTGAGACAATAGAAGGGCGTATTATTTACAACTATGTCGACCCTGAGACTGGCGCAGAACGTTCATCGTGGGAGCACCCTGCCCTAGGGCTCTCTGTGAGTAGGGATAGAGTTCAGCATAGTGTCATAGATGATTTCAAGACCGACTATGAGTCTCTTTCATACACCTGGGGATCTGTTAAGAACTCTCAGACGGCTTACGTGGACAATCATCTTGCGGCAGTGCGAGACTTTGCAGAATCGTGCACTACTTTAGAGCTCCGAGAAAATCTAGCTTGCGCTCTCAAACATCTTCGATATACTGATAAGCCACGCCGATTATGGATCGATGCAATATGTATTAATCAAAAAGATATCAAAGAGCGAGGATCACAAGTGTCATGCATGCATAAAATATACAAATTCGCCAAGCGTGTCGTGGCGTGGCTTGGGCCAGAGTTGGACAGTACAAAGATTGCAATATCCACTCTCTCCTATATTGGGCAACAAGTTGAATTAGCGAGAGCAGGAGGAGGGTTTATGCCGTCGCCAGATTGTGTTGAGAAGAAATTATACAGCCCTGAATATTCCCTTCCCTATGATGATGATGCCTGGCAGTCTATTTACCATTACCTTAAAGCTACCTGGTTCGACCGACTATGGGTTATCCAAGAAGTTAACCTTTCGAATGCAAAATCTGTTCTGTTATGTGGCACTCAAGAACTTTCCTGGGCCTTATTTTGTCGAAGCGTCTCGTGCCTATCCAGAAAAAGAATAAGCGTTCCAGAGAAGATAAGTGTACGGCTGGGCAAAATTTGCTCTATTTGGGCGACTAGCCTAGGGCGAACTTTTCCGGCTGTTTTATTTGATAGTAGAACCGCTATATGTGTGGAGCCAGTTGATAAGATTTATGGAGTCTTGGGTATCGGTCCTAGAATATTTACAAACAAGATTCAGCCAGACTATGGCATCTATTACGGGGAGGTATACAAAAGAATATTCCTGGAACATGCAAGATTCGTGCAACGTTTTGAGCTCTTTGGCTGGAGCTCTTTGCATCAAGCAGTGACAAAGATGCCAACTTGGGTTCCAAACTTCTCTAAAAACTGCAAACCATTCAGGCTGCACACAATGGATCTTGGTTGTGCTAGTGGATTTTCGTGTGCGGATTTTCAAAACGAGGATGACCATATGCTGGAAGTTTTAGGATTGCAAGTTTCAACAGTCTCTACATTCGGCACAACCACAATTAATTCTATGTTCGAGTTGTTGAATGTCGTGCCTTATAAGGAGCTACAGCAAAGGAAACATACTACATATCTAACGGGCGAGTCTTTTTTAGATGCGCTTGCTTCAACAGTATCTTGCGGTTTTCTTTTAGAACGGCATGGTCGTAATGGACTCACAGCTTTAAGTCTTCAGCAATTGAAAAGCATAATTTTGACTCCTGCAGGAAGTTCAAAGAAAGAATCTGCGGAACGAGATTTTAAGTATTTGCTCGCCAACGTTAGGGGCCACAAGTTCGTTTTCACTGAGAGGGGATACATAGGCTTTGTCCCGGGTTGTACTTTGCCAGGTGAGTTTTCAAACCTTAGGAAATATCTGGATTGGCACACTAAGAGATGTTGCTGACATTAGGACAGGAGACATGGTTTGCGTATTACTTGGGTGTATATCACCAATAATTCTCCGCAAAATTTCATCCCAAAATGTGTTTCAAGTTGTGGGAGAATGCTATATCCAT
>Ga0247734_1001106_pt1 | contig 21205 bp, 20 predicted proteins | sample UWRJL103311B2_FD_180933 | JGI IMG/M metagenome (GOLD analysis project Ga0247734, IMG submission 180933) | Plant litter microbial communities from Arlington Agricultural Research Station in Wisconsin, United States - UWRJ-L103-311B-2 | ecosystem: Environmental > Terrestrial > Plant litter >... | reverse complement strand
TCGGCCGCTGGTTCCGCCGCCTCCTGCGCCGCCAGAGATCGTAGGGTCGGGGCATGGCCGACGATCGCGAACCCACCCCCCTCGACGAGCTCTCCGAGACCTGGCTCGACACGATGCTCGAGCTCGTCCCCGAGCTGCACGTCCACCTGGGCCGGCCCGGGCACGAGTCGGACTACTCCGACCGCTCCCCCGACGGCGTCGCCCAGCAGGCCGACGCCACCCGCTCCGTGCTGGACCGGGTGCGGGCGACGCAGCCGCAGGACGCCACCGACGAGGTCACCAGGGCCGAGCTGATCCGCACGCTCGAGCTCGACCTCGAGCAGATCGAAGCGGGCTTCTGGCAGCGCGACCTCAACGTCATCGCGTCACCCGCCCAGGACCTGCGCGACATCTTCGACCTGATGGCGACCGACACCGACGACGACTGGTCCCACGTCGCCCGTCGGATGCACCACATCCCGTCCGCGCTCGCCGGCTACCTCGACTCCCTGCGCATCGGCATCGCCGCGGGCAACGTCCCCGCGATCCGCCAGGTGCGCGAGGTCGCCGACCAGGCCCGCAAGCAGGCCGGCACCGACAGCTTCTTCGCCGACCTCGCCGGACGCGCGGACGTCCCGGCATCGCTCCAGGCCGATCTGGACGAGGGCGCGCGCGTGGCGTCCGAGGCGTACGGCCGGCTCGTGGAGTTCCTCGAGCACGACCTGGCCCCGCACGCCCCCGAGGCGGACGCCGTCGGCCGCGAGCACTACGCCCTCGCGTCGCGATCGTTCGTGGGTGCCGAGATCGACCTCGACGAGACGTACGAGTGGGGCATCGAGGAGCTGCGGCGGATGGTCGCCGAGCAGGAGTCGATCGCCGACCAGGTGCTGCCGGGGGCCTCGGTCGCCGAGGCGATCGCCCACCTCGAGGCCGATCCGGCGCGCAAGCTGCACGGCACCGACGCGCTGCAGGCCTGGATGCAGTCGACCAGCGACCGCGCCGTCGCCGAGCTCGGCCGCACGCACTTCGACATCCCCGAGCCGATGCGTCGCCTCGAGTGCATGATCGCGCCGACCCAGGAGGGCGGCATCTACTACACGGGCCCGAGCGAGGACTTCGAGCGGGCCGGACGCATGTGGTGGAGCGTGCCTGAGGGGGTCACGGAGTTCGACACGTGGCGCGAGCTGACGACGGTCTACCACGAGGGCGTGCCCGGTCACCACCTCCAGGTCGGCCTCGCGACGTACAACAGCGCCCAGCTCAACGGGTGGCGTCGGCTCAACTGGAACTCCGGTCACGGCGAGGGCTGGGCACTGTACGCCGAGCGGCTCATGGCCGATCTCGGCTACCTCGACGATCCCGCGGACCGGCTCGGCATGCTCGACGGTCAGCGCATGCGGGCGGCCCGGGTCGTGCTGGACATCGGGGTGCACCTCGGCAAGCCGAAGCCCGACGGGAGCGGACCCTGGACGGGCGAGGACGCCTTCGCGTTCATGGCGCAGCACGTGAACATGAACGCGTCGTTCGTGCGCTTCGAGGTCAACCGCTACCTCGGCTGGCCGGGCCAGGCGCCGTCGTACAAGGTAGGCCAGCGGATGTGGGAGCAGCTGCGCGACGACTGGGTCGCCGCCCACGGCACGGATCTCAAGGAGTTCCACCGTCGCTCGCTCGCCGTCGGCAGCGTCGGCCTCGGCACGCTCCGCCAAGCCCTCCTACGCTGACGCGCGGGTTTCGTCACGCTGACGCGCGGCTTCCGTCACGCGTCAGCAGTGCGCAACCCACGCCTCAGCAGTGCGCAACCCACGCGTCAGCGGTGCGGAACCCGCGCGTCAGCGGGGCGGTGGGGGTCAGGCGGGGTCGGGGTCGGTCTTGGGGCGGCGCTCGTCCCGTCGGACACCGCCCGTGCCGTCCTCGTCGTCATCGTCCTCGGGCAGCCGGCAGGCGCGCTCCAGCAGCAGGGCGGCGGCCAGCAGCAGCAGGCTCGCGGCCGAGGCGCTCAGGCCCCGCACGAACCGCTCCTTGCCGAGCATCGAGTCGAGGTGGTCGACGAAGCCCAGGGCGAAGCCGCCGTAGAAGCCTGCGACGAGCGACCCCACGACGGCGCAGGACTTGGCCAGCGACAGCATCTTGATGCCGTGATCGGCCGTCATGCGCTCGTGCCGGCGGTGCAGGGTCTGCCAGGTGCTCCACGCGAAGATGCCGACCACGACCGCGCCGGCCAGCAGCATCAGCGGTGCGACCCAGCCCAGCCGTGGCGGACTGCCGCCGAGCCGCACGATGATCGGCGGGGTCAGCCGACCGACGACGACGCCGACCGCGAGCAGACCCACCACGAGGAGGGCCGACGTCGGCCTGGCCAGCTTCATCACAAGATGATCTCGAGGTCCTCACGCTTGACGACACCGCTGGTGTCGACGTCGCCGATCAGGTCGGCGACGAATCCCTTGCCCGGGATCTCGCCCTCCGGATCGATCTCGAGCCACGGGACGAGCACGAAGCCCCGCTCGTGCGCCCGGGGGTGCGGCAGGACGAGCTGCTCGTCGTCGGCCACGCGGTCACCGACCACGATGACGTCGACGTCGAGCGTGCGCGGCGCGCCCGGCTCGGACCGCTCGCGGCCGAAGGCGTCCTCGATCGCGAGGGCGCGGTCGAGCAGCGTGTGGACCGTCAGCGTCGTGTCGATCAGCACCACGGCGTTCAGGAAGGGGCCCGACTCCTCGGGACCGCCGACCGGCTCGGTCTCGTAGACCGACGAGATCGCGACGATGGTGACCTCGGGGGTGTCCTCCAGCGCGGAGACACCGCCCTGCAGCTTGTCGATGCGGTCCCCCAGGTTCGATCCGATCGCCAGGACGGCCTGGCGGATGGGACGCATGCCGCCGGTCATCGTGTCGGCGTCCAGGACGTACGGGGTGGGCGCTTCGGTCACTGTTTGCTCCGCTCTATCGTGACGGCGACGTCGTCGAACGTCACCGCGATGGGCGCTTCCGGCTTGTGCACCGTCACGCTAGCCCATTGGACCGACTCTTCGGCCAGGCACAAGTCCACCATACGGAGCGCGACCGTCTCGATCAGGTCGACCGGATCGTTCACGATCGCATCGTGCACCTGCTGCGCCAGGACGCCGTAGTGCACGGTCTTGGTCAGGTCGTGCTCGCGCGCCGCCGGGCCGAGGTCGAGACCCAGGCTCACGTCGACGACGAATGTTTGCCCGTTCTTCTTCTCCTCGTCGAACACGCCGTGGTGACCGTGGGCGGAGATGCCGCGCAGGTCGATGCGGTCCAGGCCGTCGGGGATGCTCATTCGTCCTCCAGGTGCAGCTCGGCGATGGGCGAGGCGTGCCGCGACCAGAACTTCCAGCCGTTGCCGGACCGCACCAGGATGCTGGTGCAGACCGCCTTGCCGCCCGCGAAGGCCTCCGGCGACGTCATGCCCTCGCCGGACAGGATGTTCTCGGTGCACACGATGATCGCGGTGTCCGGCTCGTCGGCGCCCCGCGGCAGCAGGACGACGTCGACGTCGGTCAGGAAGAACTGGATGTAGCCGACGTTGGCCATCAGCACGGTCCACGACCGCAGCACGTGCGAGGTGCCGCGCAGTGGGACGGCCCCGGGGTGGACGCACGACGTGTCGGGGTCGTCGACCCACAGCGACGCCATCAGGTCGACGTCGCCGGACTCCACCGCGTCGTAGAACGACCGGTGCGCGACGAGGGGGTCGGCGGTCATGGCACCTCCTGGCGCAGTCGGGCGGCGACCCGGACGGCATCGGCGGACGCCGCCGTCTCGTGGACGCGGATGCACCACGCCCCCGCGGCGGCGGCGAGCGTCGTGACCGCGGCGGTGGCGTCGTCGCGGCGGTCGGCGGGGCGCAGCTCGTCCGGGCCCGAGCCGAGCAGCTCGCCGAGGAACCGCTTGCGGCTCGCGGCGACCAGGAGCGGGTACCCCATCGCGACGAACGCGTCGAGGTGCGCCAGGACGGTCCAGTTCTGGGCACCGGTCTTGGAGAAGCCCAGGCCCGGGTCGAGGACGATCCGGCCCGGGTCGACGCCGGCTGCCAGGGCCGCGTCGACCTGCACCGTCAGCTCGGCGGCGATGTCGGCGACGAGATCGTCGTAGTGCGTGTGGTTCTGCATCGTGGCGGAGTGCTCGCGCCAGTGCATCAGGACGATCGGCGAGCCGACCTCGGCGGCGAGCGCCGTCATGGCCGGATCGGCGCGGCCGCCGGAGACGTCGTTGATGAGGGCCGCGCCGGCGTCGATCGCCCGCCGGGCGGTCGCGGCGCGCATCGTGTCGACCGACACCGCGACGCCCTCGGCGACGAGCCCCTCGATGACGGGCAGCACCCGGCGGACCTCCTCGGCCTCGTCGATGCGCAGCGCACCGGGACGGGTCGACTCCCCGCCGACGTCGATCAGGTCGGCGCCGTCGGCGACCAGGTCGAGGCCGTGACGCACGGCGGTGGCGGCGTCGAGCCACCGTCCGCCGTCGGAGAACGAGTCGGGGGTGACGTTGACGACGCCCATGACGAGGCATCGGTCCTGTGCGAGACCGGGGAGCACGGCAGGCCTAGCGCGCCGTGATGAGGCCCATGGCCTCGGCGCGGGTCGCGGGATCGCGCAGCTGGCCACGGACGGCGCTCGTGACGGTCTTGGCGCCGCCCTTGCGCACGCCCCGCATCGCCATGCACAGGTGCTCGGCCTCGAGCACGACGATGACGCCGCGGGGACGCAGGTGCTCGACCAGCGCCTCGGCGATCTGCGTCGTGAGGCGCTCCTGCACCTGGGGTCGCCGGGCGTAGACGTCGACGAGACGGGCCAGCTTGGACAGCCCCGTGACGGTGCCGCCCTCGGACGGGATGTACCCGACGTGCGCCTTGCCGAAGAACGGCACCAGGTGGTGCTCGCACATCGACCACAGCTCGATGTCCTTGACCAGGACGAGCTCGTCGTGGCCGACCTCGAACACCGCCGTCAGGACGTCGGCGGCGTTCTGGTCGAGCCCCGCGAGCAGCTCCTCGTACGACTTGGCGACGCGCTGCGGCGTGTCCCTGAGACCTTCGCGGTCGGGGTCCTCCCCCACCGCGATGAGCAGCTCCCGGATCGCCGCCTCCGCGCGCGGCCGGTCGACCGTCATGGCAGGTCGGGGTCTTCGTGGACGGGCGGGCCGGCGGGCGGCGGGGCGTCGACGCCGGTGTCGGGTCCGACGACGATCGGCGTGCCGTTCTGGCCGCTGTACGACTGGCCCGGGATGTTGTCGACCGGCGGACGCGTGTCGGGGACCCGGGTGTCCGAGCCCGTCCAGGCCGGACGGACCTGACGGCGCCGCAGCGGCTCGAAGATCGCCGCGACCTGCGCCTTGTCGAGCGTCTCCTTCTCGAGCAGCTCGGTCACCAGGGCGTCGAGCACGTCGCGGTTCTCGTGCAGGATGTCGAACGCCTCCTGGTGGGCGTAGGAGATCAGCTGGTTGATCTCGTCGTCGACGATCGCGGCGACGTTCTCGGAGTAGTTGCGGGCGTGCCCGATGTCGCGACCGAGGAAGGGCTGGCCCTCGTTCTCGCCGAGGCGCACCGCTCCGAGCCGCTGCGTCATGCCGTACTGCGTGACCATCGCACGGGCCAGGTTGGTGGCCTTCTCGATGTCGTTGCCGGCGCCCGTCGTCGGGTCGTGGAAGACGAGCTCCTCGGCCGCGCGGCCGCCCATCATGTACGCGAGCTTGTCGAGCAGCTCGGCGCGGGTCTGGGAGTACTTGTCCTCGTCGGGCAGCACCATGGTGTAGCCCAGCGCCCGGCCACGCGGCAGGATCGTGATCTTGTGCACGGGATCGCTCTGCGGCAGCGCCGCGGCGACCAGGGCGTGCCCGCCCTCGTGGTAGGCCGTGATGCGGCGCTCGTTCTCGTTCATGAGGCGGCTGCGCTTCTGGGGTCCGGAGATGACCCGGTCGATGGCCTCGTCGAGCGCCGCGCTGTCGATCGTCTTGGCGCCGTTGCGGGCCGTGAGCAGCGCGGCCTCGTTGAGGACGTTGGCCAGGTCCGCGCCGGAGAATCCGGGGGTGCGGCGACCGATGGCCTCCAGGTCGACGCCCGGGGCGATGGGCTTGCCGCGCGAGTGGACCTTCAGGATCTGGGTGCGGCCGGCCAGGTCAGGAGCCTCGACGCCGATCTGTCGGTCGAAGCGGCCCGGACGCAGGAGCGCGGGGTCGAGGACGTCGGGACGGTTGGTGGCCGCGATGAGGATGACGCCGCCGCGGACGTCGAAGCCGTCCATCTCGACGAGCAGCTGGTTGAGCGTCTGCTCGCGCTCGTCGTGGCCGCCGCCCATGCCGGTGCCGCGGTGGCGCCCGACGGCGTCGATCTCGTCGATGAACACGATCGCCGGGGCGTTCTCCTTGGCCTGCTCGAACAGGTCGCGGACGCGGCTCGCGCCGACGCCGACGAACATCTCGACGAAGTCGGAGCCCGAGATCGAGTAGAACGGGACGCCGGCCTCGCCGGCGACGGCGCGGGCCAGCAGCGTCTTGCCGGTGCCGGGAGGGCCGTAGAGCAGGACGCCCTTGGGGATCTTGGCGCCGACGGCCTGGAACTTCGCCGGCTCCTGGAGGAACTCCTTGATCTCGGCGAGCTCCTCGATCGCCTCGTCCGCGCCCGCGACGTCGGCGAACGTCGTCTTCGGGGTGTCCTTGCTCATGAGCTTGGCCTTGGACTTGGCGAACTGCATGACGCGACCGCCACCGCCGGCGGCGTTGTTCATCATGAAGATGATGAGACCGAAGATCAGGATGAACGGCAGGATCGCGAACAGCAGCGACAGGATCGGGTTGGTCGAGGGGACCTCGACGTCGAACGACTTGAGCTTCTTGTCGGCGACGGCGCTCTCGGCCTGCTGCACGAGGCGGGCGCCCTGGTCGCCGAGGTACTTGGCCTTGACCTTGGTGTCGTCGTTCAGCGTCGCCTGGATCTGCTGGTCGCCGTCGACGAACTTCACGTCCTTGACCTTGCCGGTCTCGAGGTACGTCACCATCGTGGCCGTCTTGATCTGCTTGTAGCCGTCGGCCGAGGAGGAGACCGAGACGATCGAGATCACGAGGATCGTGATCAGCACGATCCAGAGCCAGGGGCCCTTGAGAAGGCGTTTGAAGTTCATGTAGCGGCGTGGAGCGAGTCCACTCCTCCTCGGGTGCTGGTCGGTAGTCGAACGGTACACGGGGCACCGCCCACCAGTAGAACGTGCTCAGGCAGCGGCAACGTTCCCCGCAGGAGTTCGCCAGCAGCGAACTGTGACCGGGACGTCAGGAGTAGACGTGCGGCGACAGCGTGCCGATGCAGCGCAGGTTGCGGTAGTGCTCGTCGTAGTCGAGGCCGTAGCCGACGACGAACGCGTTGGGGATGTCGAAGCCGACGTACTTGACCTCGACCTCCATCTGCTGGGCGTCGGGCTTGCGCAGCAGCGTGGCGATCTCGACGGAGGCGGGTCCGCGCGAGCGCAGGTTGGTGATGAGCCACGACAGCGTGAGGCCGGTGTCGATGATGTCCTCGACGATCAGCACGTGGCGGCCGTTGAGGTCGGAGTCGAGGTCCTTCAGGATGCGCACGACGCCGGACGACTTGGTGCCGGAGCCGTACGAGGACACCGCCATCCAGTCCATCTCGACGTGCCGGTCGAGGCTGCGGGCCAGGTCGGCCATGACCATGACCGCTCCCTTGAGGACGCCGACCAGCAGCAGGTCCTTGCCCTCGTAGTCGGATTCGATCTGCGCGGCCATCTCCTTGAGACGCGTGAGGATCTGCTCCTCGGTGTACAGCGTCTGGTCGAGCTCGAGGTCGCCTTCGACATGCGTCTGGTCCACGGGATCAGCCTCCCACAGGGGTGGGTGACCACGTCAGGGAAGCCCCCGCACGGGTGACGCTGACGCCGCCGGGCAGCTCGATGCGCTGCTGGCCGTGCCAGTCGGTCACGAGCCGGTCGAGCGCGGCGAGGTGCGCCGCGGTGAGCGTCACGGCGCCGGCGGCCAGGGCGTCACGGCGCAGGACCCGGGAGCGCAGCGCGGCCGGGAGCGCGGCGAGCGTCGGGACGTCCGCGGGCTCCGCGACCTCAGCGGCGAGCGCGTCGAGCAGCGCGCCGTCGGACCGGACCTGGTCGGCGGTGCGCGCCAGCGCCTCGGCGACACCGCCGCCGAGGACGTCCTCCAGCAGGGGCAGGACGTCGGCCCGCAGGCGGGACCGCCGGAACGTCGGGTCGCTGTTGTGCGGGTCGGTCCACCAGTCCAGGCCGTGGGCGCGGCAGATCTGCTCGGTGCCGGCGCGACGCAGCCCCAGGAACGGACGACGCCAGAGGCCGTCGCGGGGGGCCATGCCGGCGATCGAGCGCGGGCCGGAGCCGCGGCCCAGGCCCAGCAGGACCGTCTCGGCCTGGTCGTCGAGCGTGTGGGCCAGCAGGACGGCATCGGCGCCCGATCCCGCGAGCGCCTCCCGACGAGCCGTCCGGGCCGCGCCCTCGGGGCCGCCGGCGACGCCGACGTCGACCCGCTCGACGTGCGCCGCGACACCGAGGGTCGCGAGCTGCGCGACGGCGCGGGCCGCGACGGCGTCCGACCCGGCCTGCAGCTGGTGGTCGACGACGACCGCCTCCAGCGCGAACGACGCCCGGTCGGCGACGAACGCCGTCACGGCGGCGAGGGCCAGGGAGTCGGCACCGCCGGACACGCCGACGACGACCCGTGCCCCGGGCTCCAGGTCGGCGAGGGCGTTCCGCACGAGGTTGCGGCCGGTGGCCACGACCGGGTCGAGCGCGCCGCCCATCGACGTCTCAGCCGTGGACGCGCTCGACCCACGCGGCGGGGTCGAGGATCTCGGCCTTGCCGGGCAGGTTGGCGGGCTCGGCCCACACCTGGTTGAAGCCGCTGAGGCCCACCCGCTCGTTGACCTCGCAGACGAACGTCGCGCCGTCGCGGTACTGACGCATCTTGGCGTCGAGCCCGAGCAGCCGGCGCAGCATGCGGTCGAGCGGACTGGCGCCGTGACGACGCTCGGTGAACTTGCGCCGGATCTCGGCGACGCTGGGGATGACCTCGGGACCGACCCCGTCCATGACGACGTCGGCATGTCCCTCGAGCAGCGACATGATGCCGGTCAGCCGGTCGACGATCTCGCGCTGCTTGTCGTTCTGGAACACCTCGGACAACGACGCGTCGGAGTCGCCCTTGAGGATGCGGACGACCTCGCCGACCCCGTCGGACATCATCGAGGACAGCGCCGAGGAGTCCATCTCCGTCGCGTCGATGAACTCGTCGATCAGCGACTTCATGTGGCCGCGCATCCAGTCGACGGCCGTGAACTGGACCCGGTGGGTCTCCTCGTGCAGGCACACCCAGAGCCGGAAGTCGTGCGGGTCGACACCCAGCTGCCGCTCGACCTGGACGATGTTGGGCGCGACCAGCAGGAGCCGTCCGCCCTCACCGTTCGGACCGTTCCAGAACGGGTCGAACTGGCCCAGGACCTTGGACGACATGAACGACATCAGCGCGCCGACCTCGGCGCCGCTGATCTTCTCGCCGACCGTGCGGCCCAGGCCGGACGAGGCCTTGCCGGACGCCGCGAGCTTGGCGGCGACCGGATCCATCAACAGCTTGAACGTCTCGAGGTTGGCCTCGATCCACCGCGGACGATCGACGACGAGCACCGGCGCGGTCGCCGAGACCGCGTGCAGGTCGCTGAACTCGCGGACGGGCCCCTCGGACCTGGCGGCTCCCTCGCGGAGCTCCGCAACGGCCTCCGCCGCCTCCGCCGCCGACATCTCGGGGCCGGGGCGCGACAGCTTCGTCGCTGTCGAGAGAGCCAGGTTCCAGTCGATCATGGCCCAACCCTAGGCGCCGCAGGAGCACGTGGCGATCGCGGCCGCCACGCGGTCGAGGGCCGCCTGGGCCTGCAGCGGCTGATCGGTGTCGGTCCGGTCGGCCATGACCGCGAAGAGGACGGGCCGACCGTCGGCGTCGGTCGCGTAGCCCGCCAGCGAGTGGATGCCCGACAGCGTCCCCGTCTTGGCCCGCACCGTGCCGCGCGCCGCCGCCAGCCGGGCGAAGCGGTCGACGAGCGTCCCGGTGAAGCCGCTCACCGGCAGATCGGCCACCAGCTCGGAGGTCCGCGAGTCGTCCCGGGCGACCCGCAGGACGTCGACGAGGGTCGCCGGCGCGATGCGGTTCTCGCGGGACAGCCCGCTGCCGTCGCCGAGCACCAGACCGGCCGTGCTGATCCCCGCCGTCTCCAGGGCCGCTCGGACGGCGGTCGTCCCGCCGTCGAAGTCGCCCGCCCCGCCACCCGCGAGGCCGACGTGGCGCAGGACGACCTCGGCCGCCTCGTTGTCGCTGACCCGGACGAGGGTCTCGACGATCTGTGCGAGGGTCGCGCTGCGGACCTGGCCGACGACCGGGGCCCCGGCCGGGGCGACCGCGGCCACCGGGTCGCCCGTCACCGTGACGCCCTCGTCCGCCAGGAGGTCTGCGAAGGTGCGGGCGGCGTCCGCGGCGGGATCGCGATCGCGGACCTCGTTGGTCACGCCCTGGTCGACCCACAGGGCGCTGACCGGCGTGACGATGCCGGCGTCGACGTAGTCGGGCTCCCACGCCGGGCTGGCGGACGGCCCCGTGAACAGGGACGCGTCGTAGCCCAGCGTGACGGACGTGGTGCCGCCGGCCGTCAGGGCGGCAGCGGTCTGCCGCGCCAGGGTGGTCAGGTCGCCCTGGAACACCCGGTCGTCGACCCGGCGGGCCGGCTTGGTCGACAGGTACGGATCACCGCCGCCGACCAGCACCACGCCGTCGGCGGACCGGACGACCCTCGTCGTGAAGCGCGTGCCGGGATCGATCGTCGCCAGGGCCGCGAAGCCGGTGAGGAGCTTGGTCGTCGACGCCGGCGTGTAGGCCGTGTCGCCCGTCGAGAACAACGGCGTCCCGTCGGGCGAAGTCGCCGCGAAGCCCACGCGGGACCCGAGCGCCGCGTCGTCCAGCTCGGGCGTCACGACCGCCTGCAGCCTGGCGGGGTCGACGGCCCCGGCGTCGGCGTCGGACAGGTCGGGTCGGGCCGCGGACGGCGTCGAGCCGAGGTCGAGACCGGCCGGTGCGACGACGTTGGACGGGCCGCAGCCGCCGTCGCAGATGAACCGGTTGAGGTCGCCGCGACCCCACAGCGTCACGCCGACGGCCACCACGAGGGCCAGCACCACGACCGGGACGGCCAGTGCGACGGCGCTCCCCACGACCCTGGTTCCTCGTCGAGCCGTCACATGCGCCAGACTATAGAGACCTTGCGACGCGTCGTTCCTCGCCGCGCGCACCCACATCCCAACCGCCGGAGGCAGCAGTGATTTTCGACGTCACCGTGGAGATCCCCAAGGGCAGCCGCAACAAGTACGAGGTCGATCACTCGACGCACCGCATCCGCCTCGACCGCACGCTGTTCACCGCGACGCAGTACCCGGCGGACTACGGTTTCATCGACGACACGCTGGGCCTCGACAGCGATCCGCTCGACGCCCTCGTGCTCCTGTCGGAGCCGACGTTCCCCGGCTGCGTCATCTCGTGCCGCACGATCGGCATGTTCCGCATGACCGACGAGGCCGGCGGGGACGACAAGGTCCTGTGCGTCCCGGCCAAGGACCCGCGTCAGGAGCACCTGCGCGACATCCACCACGTGCCGGAGTTCGACCGCCTCGAGATCGAGCACTTCTTCACGGTCTACAAGGACCTCGAGCCCGGCAAGTCCGTCGAGGGCTCCACGTGGACGGGTCGCGTCGAGGCCGAGGCCGAGATCCAGGCCAGCTACGCGCGCTTCAAGGACAACGGCGGCTACTGAGCCGCACTGGGACACATCACACGTCGGACACGCGGGCGCCAACGCCGGGCGGCGGCCGACGTCCGTCCTAGCATGCTCCGAATGCCATCTCCGCTGAAGCTGCTCGTCGCGGCCCTCGGATCACTCCTGGTGGTCGTGGGCCTGGGTGCGCCTGCCCAGGCGCGTCCGGCCCGGGTCTCCACGCCGTACATCACGGCGTCCTCCCCGCACACCCTCACCGTGGTGTGGCCGAAGGTCTCCGGCGCCCGCCGCTACACGGTCTACGTCGCCTCGACGCCAGCCAAGGCGGCGAAGACGTCGGGGCGGAGCCACTGGTCGCACGGGCGCACCGCCAGGCTGCGGGTCACCGACCTGCGGGCGAACCGGCGCTACTGCTTCACGGTCAAGGCCGTGCGCGGTGGCGACAGCGGCCGGCGCTCGGCCCCCGTCTGCGGCCACACGCTGCGCAACCGCGCCGAGCCCAAGGGCTCCAAGGTGTCGGTGGCGACGTTCAACGTGTGCGCCGCGTCGACCAACTGCAAGAGCTGGAGCAAGAAGCGTGAGAACGCGATCGTGCAGCGCATCCTCGACGCGAACGCCGACGTCATCGCGATCCAGGAGGTGACCCGCAAGGCCGACAAGCTCGAGACCCGTCTCGCCGAGCACGGGTACGCCCGGTACGCGGCGCCCACGCGCAAGACCGACGAGGCGATCTACTACCGGACCTCGGCGGCCGACATGGCCGTCACGACGCACGCCACCCAGGTGTGCGAGGTCGAGCCGTACGGCGGCGCCGAGGACACCCGGCTGTGGCGGCTGCCGCGGCACTTCGACGCCCCCAGCCAGCGCTGGTACTCCTTCCGGACCAGCAGCTGGGTCACGGAGGAGCCCGTGTGCCGCGAGCGTCAGCTGCCCGTCGAGCAGGAGGGGCGCATCGGCTCGCCGACCGGGGCGTCCGCCGCGTGGGCCGCGCTGCGGCTCAAGCGCAACGGCCAGACGTACGTGTTCGTCTCGGCGCACCTGTCCCCCGGACAGACCAAGGCCGCCGGACGCCTGCGCGGCCGCGAGACCAAGCAGCTGATCCGCAACACCGAGAACGTCGCGGGCGACCTGCCGGTCATCTACATGGGCGACTTCAACTCCTACCGCGGCCGCCAGGGCGGCGACCTGCCCCGCCGGGAGATGTCGAAGGTCGGCTGGATCGACACCTACGACGCGTCGCAGACCTACTCGCGGCCCTACGTCAGCAGCTTCAACGGCTGGCGCTCCACGGTCGCGACCATGAAGTACTGGGGCGGCCACATCGACCGCATCTTCGTGCCCACCTCGATGGGGTCGACGTCGTGGCGCGTCGTCGCCAAGACCAAGAAGCGCAGCTACGTCGGCGTGCAGGCCTCCGACCACAACCTCGTGCGGACCACGGTCCTGCTGCCCTGAGCAGGTGCGGACCCGTGTGACGACGCGCACACTGACGTGATGATGCGTTCGTGGCGGGTCGTCCCCGCACTGGTCCTGGCCCTGCCCCTCGTCGCCGCCGCCCCGGCCACGGCCGCCGAGCGGCCCGACCTGACGGTCACGGTCGTCGAGGACGGTCTGACCCACCCGTGGGACCTGGCCTTCCTGCCCGACGGCTCGATGCTCGTCACGGAACGCGACTCCCGGCGCCTGAGCCTGCGGACGCCCGGCGGATCGAGTCGCACGATCTTCACGGCTCCCGCGCACATGTGGGCCGGCGGCGAGACGGGACTGATGTCGGTCGAGCTCGCCCCCGACTTCGCCGCGACGCGCGAGTTCATCACGTGCCACGGCTACCGCAAGGGCGGCGTGCAGGACGTCCGGGTCGTGCGGTGGCGGCTCGACCGGGCCCGGACGTCGGCGTCCTACGTCCGCACCCTGGTGTCGGGGCTGCCGTCGACGTCGGGACGCCACGGCGGCTGCGCGCTCGTCACGGGCGCCCGCAACCAGCTGTACGTCGGGACGGGCGACGCGGCGACCGGCCGCAACGCCCAGCGACTCACCTCGGGCGGCGGCAAGGTGCTGCGCGTCGACGCCACCACGGGACGTCCCGTCGCCAGCAACCCGTACGTCCGCAGCTCGGACCGGATGAAGCAGCGGGTGTTCACGTACGGGCACCGCAACGTGCAGGGACTCGCCCGGCGCAGCGACGGGACCATCTGGTCCGTCGAGCAGGGCAGCTACCGCGACGACGAGGTCAACCGACTGGCCAAGAGGGGCAACTACGGATGGAACCCCGTGCCCCGCGCGGCCGGCGACCCCGCGTACAACGAGGGCGCCGACTCCCCCATGACCGACTACCGCCTGCCCGGGGCCCAGCGGACGGCGCGGTGGCGGTCCGGCGGCAGCACGTTCGCGACCAGCGGGGCGGCGTTCGTCGACGCGAGGTCGTGGGGCGGCTGGCGCGGTGCGCTCGCGGTGCCGGCGCTGAAGGACACGTCCCTGCGGCTGCTGCGGTTCAGCAAGGGCGGCACGCTGCGCGAGACGTGGAAGCCGCGCGCGCTCGACGGGACGTACGGCCGGCTGCGGGGCGCCACGCTGGGCCCGGACGGGGCGCTCTACGTCACGACGTCGAACGGCTCCGACGACAAGATCCTGCGCATCACCGCGCGGCCCTGAGCAGGGCCCGCATCGTGTCGGCGAACACCCCCACGTCGATCGTGTGGTCGAGGGAGCGCAGCGTGCCCAGGCCGATGCCGAGGCTCAGCAGCGTCGTGGCGGCCTGGTCGGCGTCGACGACGTCCTCGAGCCCGGCCTCGGCCGTGACCTGCCGGACGAGCTGGGCGATGGCCGCCCGGATCTCTCGGTGCCGCTTCGCGAGCTCGGTCGCGACGTAGGGGCTCTGCCGGGCGATCGCCCCGAACTCGACCTCGAGCGCCGTCCACCGCGGCTGGCCCAGGCCCTCGCGGGCCCAGGCGGCGAAGGCCTCGATGCGGCCGTCGAGATCGGTGTCCTGGGTGAACGCCGCGACGACGCCGACGATCTGCTCCTCGTGGATGCTGTCGAGCACCGCCATGCAGAGCTCTTCCTTGCCGGCGAAGTTGGAGTAGACGGCTCCCTTGGAGAAGCCGGCGCGCACGGCGACCTTGTCGAGCGACGTCGCGGCGTAGCCGTCGGCCAGGAACATCTCACGGGCGACGGTGATGAGGCTCTCGCGGGTCTGCGCCTGGCGATCCGCCCGGCTGACCTTCTGGTTCTGGACCGTCACACGCTGCTCCTCGTCGGTCGGGCGAAGTGGCCCGAAGCACCTTGGCATCATACTCAGATACCGCTAGTATCTGAAATGTGATCTCCAAGGACGTCGTCATCATCGGTACCGGATTCTCCGGCATGGGCATGGCCATGAAGCTGCGGGCCTCCGGCCGCGAGGACTTCGTGGTCCTCGAGAAGGCCCAGGACGTCGGGGGCACCTGGCGCGACAACACCTATCCCGGGTGCGAGTGCGACATCCCCAGCCACATGTACTCCTTCTCCTACGAGCTCAACACCGACTGGAGCAAGAGCTTCTCCGGCCAGGAGGAGATCTGGGCGTACCTGCGCAAGGTCGCCGACGAGCAGGGCATCCGCCCGTACATCGACTTCGGCGTCGAGGTCACCGGTGCGACGTGGGACGAGGACCGGCAGCGCTGGACCGTCCGCACCGCCGGGGGCGAGGACTACGAGGCCCGGTTCGTCGTCGCCGGCGTGGGCGGCCTGCACATCCCCAACATCCCCGAGATCACCGGCGCCGAGAGCTTCGCCGGCCCGCGCTTCCACTCCGCCGACTGGGACCACTCGGTCGACCTGAAGGGCAAGAAGGTCGTCGTGATCGGCACCGGAGCCAGCGCGATCCAGTTCGTCCCGATCATCGCGCAGGAGGTCGAGCGGCTCACGGTCTTCCAGCGCACGCCCCCGTGGGTGCTGCCCAAGAAGGACAAGCCGACCCCCGAGTGGCGCAAGAAGCTCTTCGCGACGGTGCCGGGCGCCCAGCGGGTCTACCGCGACGCGCTCTACTGGGGCCTGGAGGCACGGGCGATCGCGTTCAACGGCCATCTCAACGTGCTGCCGTTCGCCGAGAAGATCGTGACGCGGTACCTCGAGAAGGCCATCCCCGATCCGGAGCTGCGCGCCCAGCTGACGCCCGACTACCGCCTCGGCTGCAAGCGCGTGCTGCAGTCGAACACGTACTACCCGACGTTCCTGCGCGACAACGTCGAGCTCAGCACCGACGGCGTCCGCGAGATCACCGCCGACGGCGTGGTCGACGGCAACGGTGAGCTCCACGAGGCCGACGTCATCATCTACGGCACCGGGTTCCACGTCATCGACGCCTTCGACTACCTCGACATCAAGGGCCGCAACGGTGTCGACCTGGCGGCGCAGTTCCGCGAGGGCGGCGTCGAGACGTACATGGGCATGATGGTCAACGGCTTCCCGAACCTGGCGTTCATGCTCGGCCCCAACACCGCGCTCGGCCACAACTCGGTCGTGTTCATGATCGAGCAGCAGACCAAGTTCGTGATCCGCCTGCTCGACGAGCTGAGCGACCGCGGCGCCGTCGCGGCCGAGCCGACGCTGCAGGCCCAGACCGCCTTCAACGAGGAGGTCCAGCGCCTCGTCGAGAAGGGCATCTGGACGCAGGGCGGCTGCACCAGCTGGTACCTCGACAGCCACGGCAAGAACCGCACCATCTGGCCCAAGTTCACGTTCCAGTACTGGTGGGAGACCCGCAAGGTCGACACCCAGGCCTTCACCTGGGAGACCGCGGCCTGACGGTGCTCAGGCGGGCCCGACGGCCGTGACCGTCACCGCTGCCTCGCCGATCTCGTCGCTGAGCGCCAGGTCGACCGTGGCGCTGATGCCCCAGTCGCGATCACCCTCGGGATCGTCGAAGGTCTGGCGGACGGTCCACGTCGTCGGGCCCGTCTCGACCATGAACAGCTCGGGACCGCGGGATCCCGGCCCGGTGCCGATCGAGTCGTACTCCTCGCGGTAGGCCGCCATCGCGTCCATCCACGCCGTCGCGTCCCACTCGCCGTCGGGATCCAGCTCGCCGAGCTCGGTCCAGCGCCCGAACGCCGCGAGCTCGACCCGACGGAACAGCGCGTTGCGCACCAGCACCCGGAACGCCCGCGTGTTGCCCGTGACGGGCCGCGGGGTCTCCGACGCCATCGCCTGGGGCCGCACCTCGAGCGGGTCGACGCCCGGCGCGATCAGCTGCTCCCACTCGTCGAGCAGCGACGAGTCGGTCTGCCGGACCAGCTCGCCGAGCCACTCCGTGAGGTCCTCGAGCTCGGTGTTGCGGGCCTTCTCCGGCACCGTGCGGCCCAGCGTCTTGTAGACGTCCGACAGGTACCGCAGCACGAGCCCCTCGGACCGGGCCAGCTGGTAGTCGCCGATGAGCTCGGAGAACGTCATCGCGCGCTCCCACATCTCGCGGACGACCGACTTGGGACGCAGCTCGTGATCGGCGACCCACGGGTGGCCGCCGCGATACGTCTCGTACGCCGCGGTGAGCAGCTCCTCGAGGGGCTTGGGCCAGGTGATCTCCTCGAGCAGCTCCATCCGCTCGTCGTACTCGATGCCGTCCATCTTCATCTCGTTGATGGCCTCGCCGCGGGCGCGGTGCCGCTGCGCGTTGACGATGGGGCGGGGATCGTCGAGCGTCGCCTCGATGACCGACACGACGTCGAGCGCGTACGTCGGGGACTCCCGGTCGAGCAGCTCGAGCGAGGCGACCGCGAACGGCGACAGCGGCTGGTTGAGCGCGAAGTTGGCCTGCAGGTCGATCGTGAGCTGGAGCGTGCGCCCCTCCTCGTCGGGCGGTTCGATGCGCTCGACGACCTCGCCGGCCAGCAGGGCCTCGATGATCTCGTCGACCTGGGCCAGCATCCGGTCCTGCGACTCCTCGGTCTCGCCGCTCTCGCGCAGCAGCCGCTCGAGGGACGCCCGCGCGTCACCGGGCCGGGAGATGACGTCGAGCACCATCGCGTGGCTGACCTTCATGCGCGACACGAGCGACTCGGGGGTGCCGGTCGAGAGCTTCTCGAACGTGCCCTGGCCCCACGACACGAATCCCTCCTGGGGCTTCTTGCGGTTGATGCGCTTGAGCTTCTTGGGGTCGTCGCCGGCCTTGCGCACCAGGCGCGCGTTCTCGATCTCGTGCTCGGGCGCCTCGACGACGACGTGCCCGATGGTGTCGTAGCCCGCCCGGCCGGCCCGTCCGGCGATCTGCTGGAACTCGCGCACCTGCAGCTGACGCTGGCGGGTGCCGTCGTACTTCGACAGCCCGCTGAACAGGACCGTGCGGATCGGGACGTTGATGCCGACGCCGAGGGTGTCCGTGCCGCACACGACCTTGAGCAGCCCCTGCTGCGTCAACGTCTCGACGAGGCGGCGGTACCGCGGGAGCATGCCGGCGTGGTGCACGCCGACGCCCATCCGGATGAGTCGCGACAGCGTCTTGCCGAACGCCGACGAGAACCGGAAGTCGCCCAGCGCGTCGGCGATGACGTCGCGCTCCTCGCGCGTCGCGACCTTGATGCTGGTCAGCGCCTGCGCGCGCTCGAGCGCCGAGACCTGCGTGAAGTGCACGACGTAGACGGGCGTCTGACCGGTCTCGATGAGCTGCTCCAGGGTCTCCTGCACGGGGGTCGAGACGTACTCGCTCACGAGCGGGACGGGACGCTCGGTGGAGCTCACGACGGCCGTGTCGCGGCCGGTCCGGCGGGTCAGGTCGGCCTCGAGCCGCGTGGTGTCGCCGAGCGTCGCGGACATCAGCAGGAACTGGGCGTGCGGCAGCTCGATCAGCGGCACCTGCCAGGCCCAGCCGCGGTCGGGATCGGCGTAGAAGTGGAACTCGTCCATCACGACCAGGCCGATGTCGGCGTCCGCCCCCTCGCGCAGGGCCATGTTGGCCAGGATCTCGGCGGTCGCGGCGATGATCGGGGCGTCGGCGTTGACCGCGGCGTCGCCCGTCACCATGCCGACGTTCTCGGCGCCGAAGATCTCGCACAGGTCGAAGAACTTCTCGCTGACCAGCGCCTTGATCGGCGCCGTGTAGACGCTGCACTCCCCGCGCGCGAGGGCGGCGGCCATCGCGCCCGTCGCGACCAGGCTCTTGCCCGATCCGGTCGGCGTCGCGAGGATCACGTTGGAGCCGGCGACACACTCGAGGATCGCCTCGTCCTGGGCCGGGTACATCGTCAGACCGCGGGAGTCGACCCACTCCGCCACGGCCTCGTACACCGCGTCCTCGTCGTCGGTGACGCCCTTCGGCAGCAGGTCGATGAGGCGCATCCCGCCATTGTCCTCCGGGGGGTCAGACCGCGGCGCGACGGCCCGACCGCGCGCGCTGCCACCCCAGCATCACGGCGCCCGAGATGCCGGCGCCGAGCAGCCAGCCGACGAGCACGTCGCTGACCCAGTGGCCCCCGAGGTAGACCATCGCGGCGGCCACCACCAGACACCCGGCGACGCCGACGAGCGCCACGGCACGGCGGGCCCGCTGCGACGTCCACCACGACGCCATCACCACCGACACGACGGCCGCCGAGGTGTAGATCGCGTGCGAGGACGGCATCGCGGACCCGTCGATCGATGTGAGCGCGAGCTCGGCGGGCGGACGGGGACGGTCGACGAGGTCCTTGAGCGGCGCCGTCGCCACGATCGTGACGAGGAGGGCGACCACGACGCCCGGCAGCGCGGACCACGCGCGGTGCCGGCCGACGGCGACCAGGCCCACCAGCAGGACCGCGGCGAAGAACGGCGGCGAACCGGCCAGGTCCTCGAGCAGACGGCATGCGTGGGTGACCGGGTCGCTGCGGTGATCGGCCACCCACCGGGCGACCGCGAGATCCGGCTTGTCCATCCCTCCAGCCTACGGATCCGATTGCCTAAGCAAGCGCTTACCGGTGCGCTATCGTCTGGCGCATGAAGGCGATCCAGATCACGACGCTCGACGGACCCACGGCGCTCGAGCTCCTCGACATCCCCGAGCCGGTCCCCGGCGACGACCAGGTCCTGATCCGCGTCCACGCGGCGGGCGTCGCGTTCCCCGAGGTGCTGCAGTCGCGGGGGCAGTACCAGATGGTCTACGACCTGCCCTTCACGCCGGGCGCCGAGATCGCCGGCGAGGTGCTCAGCGCCCCCGAGGGCTCGGGCCTCGTGCCCGGCGACCGGGTCGCGGCCCTGTGCCTCGTCGGCGGCTTCGCCGAGCAGGCCGTCGCACCCGTCTCGGAGACCTTCAAGCTGCCCGACACCGTGACGTACGAGCAGGGCGCGTCGATCATCTTCAACTACGGCACGGCCTACTTCGCCCTCGTCGAGCGCGGCAAGCTGCAGCCCGGGGAGTCGGTGCTGGTGCAGGGTGCCGCCGGTGGCATCGGCACCGCGGCGATCCAGGTCGCCAAGGCGTTCGGCGCGGGCCGCGTCGTCGCGGTGACCTCGTCGGACGAGAAGGGTGCCGTCGCCCTCGAGGCCGGCGCCGACGAGTACGTCCTGGCCGACGGCTTCAAGGACTCCGTGATCGCCGGCGGCAAGGTCGACGTCGTCGTCGACCCCGTCGGCGGCGACCGCTTCACCGACTCCCTGCGCAGCCTCGACGACAACGGCCGCGTGCTGGTCATCGGCTTCACGGCCGGTGACATCCCCACCGTCAAGGTCAACCGCCTGCTGCTCAACAACATCGCCGTGGTCGGCGTCGGCTGGGGCGCGTACGTGCTGCAGCGCCCCGGCCACATCGCGACGGAGTGGGCCGCGATGGAGCCGCACCTGGCCAGCGGCGCCCTGTCCCCCGTCGTCGGTCCGACGTTCCCGCTGGCAGAGGCGACCGCGGCCCTGCTGACGCTCGACGAGCGGCGCGCCACCGGCAAGGTGCTGCTGACGCCCTAGGCCTGCGCCGGCGAGCGTCAGCGCTCGCTGTCGAGCATCGCCATCTGCTCCTCGGCGTAGCGGGTGCCGGCCACCTGGTCGGCCGGCATCGCCGCCTCGATCGCCGCCAGCTGGCCGTCGTCGAGGGCGACCTGCGCCGCACCGAGGGTCTCGGCCAGCCGCTCGCGGGTCCGCGCCCCGATGATCGGCACGATGTCGTCGCCGCGCGACGCGACCCAGGCGATCGCGGCCTGCGCCACCGTGATGCCGGCATCGTCGGCGACCACCCGCAGCGCGTCGACGAGCGCGAGGTTCCGGTCGAGGTTGTCGCCCTGGAACCGCGGCGTGTGCGCCCGGAAGTCGCCCGCACCCGTCCTCGTCGGGTCGTAGTGGCCGCTGATCAGGCCGCGTGACAGGACCCCGTACGCCGTGATGCCGATGCCGAGCTCCCGGCACGTGTCCAGGATGTCGCCCTCGATGCCCCGCGAGATCAGCGAGTACTCGATCTGCAGGTCGCTGATGGGGTGCACGGCGTGCG
>Ga0247734_1001104_pt1 | contig 21224 bp, 22 predicted proteins | sample UWRJL103311B2_FD_180933 | JGI IMG/M metagenome (GOLD analysis project Ga0247734, IMG submission 180933) | Plant litter microbial communities from Arlington Agricultural Research Station in Wisconsin, United States - UWRJ-L103-311B-2 | ecosystem: Environmental > Terrestrial > Plant litter >... | reverse complement strand
GGGCTATCCTCTGCAAATGCAGCCGGCCCCGCTAAAGCCAAAGCGATGATTATGTGGGTACAGGCAATTTTCGGCCAATTACTCAAATAATTTTGCGTTTGTAAATGTGACTTCATATTTATACTTGATTTATATTTGGCATTTCTGGCGCGTAATACCCATGACAGGTATCGCTGTTTCTAACTGGAATGGTAATGAAATTTCGCTTTTACCATTCCTAAAAGTTTTTTTATGTGTAAGTAATGTAAATTATAATCTCCGAAGAGGAATTATTCCGACCAAATATATCGTATGAATAAAATAATTTCATATATTATTTTCTCCATCTGTTGTACGATATTATCTTGGACGATTTTTACAGGACGGTCTATTTCTTAGCTCTCGCCCTTATCCGGTCCTGCCATGCTTCACCCTCCTTTTTCATATCTATTCCCGCTGCAGAGAGGTAATTATTTATTCTACCCTTATACTTTTTAAACCAGCCATGCTTCTTTTCAGACGATTCTGCGTCCATCGCCTTTTCCCTGGCTTCAGTCAGCCAAATGAGGATCTGATTTTTCTGTTCAGTACTGAGCTGCGGCAACATATCCTGATATGCAGTATACGTTATCGGAAGCACACCGTAAGTAAGGCCATCCTTTACCTGCACAATCTGATCTGCGTTCAGATCAGCAGCCAGTTTGGTTAAAAAAGGCTGATGTAGCCTGCTCACGGCCGAATCTGCGTCAGCAGGACTCAGTTTACCACTGTCCCGTTTAGTATATATAGTATTCAATTCTGAATAATGTGCAGCAATTATATCGCGTACCCGTATGGCGGCAGCGCTGTCAGTAATGCCGAGTTTGCCAACGATTTTCACAGCCCTTTGCTGCACCGTTTTCTGGTAAGCGGCAGTTTCCGCAGCGGATTGCGAAAATGAAGATAATGACAGCCCGCTCAGGATAATGATTAATAAATAGGTTCGTATTTGGTTCATAAAATATGGTAACATGATATACTGCATACAAATATGGGCAATACCTTCACATGATTGTTACCAATTATTATCACTTTTATATATCATGTTATCATGCTATTTTGTATTATTGCGGAGCTCAAAAGGCAAAAAACCAAATATAATTCCAGAAACAAGAACAGGATATGAAACCACTCTTTCATAAAGTCCCGATAAATATTCAAAGCTCCTTCGGGATCAAACATAACATAGAGCCCAACTTTGGTAAGATATGGCATTATCACCCCGAACTTGAACTTCACTACGTGGTTCGTGGCGAAGGCGTGCGGTTTATTGGTGATAACATCAGCAACTTTTCGTCAGGAGAAATTATCCTGTTAGGAGAAAATTTACCACATACGTTTCGCTGCAGTGATGAATATTACCAGCAATCCAACGAACTTGAGGTAGAAGCTATTGTGATGCAGTTTTTACCAAACTGCCTGGGTAAGGAGATTTTTAATCTGCCGGAAGCCTACCTCATCCCCAAATTATTTGAAAAAGCAAAAAAGGGGATGGTCATTACCGGGCAGACCAGGGAAAAACTGGCTACGCTAATGCGACAGGCAACGGTAGCCACACAGATGGAGAAGCTCATCATTTTTCTTTCTATCCTGAACCTGATTTCAGAAACAGACGAATACCATCCCGTTACTTCGGCACACGCCTTTTACAGGTCGAACGAATCGGACCAGATCAGGCTGAACAAGATTTATTCCTATACGCTGACCAATTACAAAAAAGACATCAGCCTGGCAGAAATTTCGTCCATTATCCACCTCAGCATTACATCTTTTTGCAGGTATTTTAAGCTGATGACCAAAAAAACCTATTACGATTTCCTCATCGAAATCCGCATTAGTCATGCCTGCCGTCTCCTTGTAGAAGATAAAGTGCCTACCGAGGTTATCTGTTTTGATTGCGGTTTTAACAACGTGTCCAACTTCTACCGCCATTTTAAAAAGATTGCAGGCATGACGCCAATGGATTATAAACGGAAATACCTGTTGAACTAAACTCAGAGACCTATCTCACCACGCAATTGGTGATAATCTGCATATAGCGCTTCAATTCCTCTGGCATGTGCCGAAGAGAAATTTCCTACCTGCCTGCGTGTGAATGTGGATATTTCCATTCCCTGCTGCTGCAATGCGTACTTTGCAGCAAAGGGATACACATCGTGCATGACATCCATGTGCATGATCAGGAATTCCTGCAGGGCATCGACCTCGGCGGCAACAGTGGGATTGTTATAGTTTTCACAAAGCCATACAATCAGTTCCGGAAAGAAATTCCCCTGGATACAGGAAAGACCTGCAGCCCCAGCCTGCAATGAAGCTACCGCGTGCCCCATATAGGCATCATACAAACCGAAGCCCGGATCCTGTGCCGCTGCCAGTTTTGCTTTCACCTGTACAATATCGAGGCTCGTGTCTTTATGGTAAATGACCCTGCCTGTGGCCACAAATCGCCCTAGTTGCGCGGCGCTCATTACCCTTTTAAACGGTACAGGACATTCATAAAAACCCACCGGAACCGATGGGGTAAGATGAAGCAGTTCTTCCACCTTTTCATTAAAAACCTCGTCGGCGTCGTGTTCGCCACAAATCAGGCTGGTGATCAGGATTACCGCTTCAATTCCTGTATCATAAATCCTTTTAATAAACTCTGCCTGACCAGCAACCGGACCGCCAAAAGTACCAGTAGCTACCACGGGTACCCGGCCTCCTGCCAATTGAACAACCCTTGCCGTAAGCGAAAGCCGCTCTGTTTCAGTTAGCTCAAACATTTCGCTCGACAGGCAATTGGCAAATAAGCCCTTTGCACCTGCGTTGAGGTAGTGTTCCGTAAGTGATTCCAATGCATAATAATCGATTGTACCGTCGTCACTAAAAGGCGTGAGCATGACCGGGATAAAACCTTTTTGTGATTTTTCCATTGTTATTGTTCTATATGTTAGGTGTGTATCTCTAATCAGCCGCCACCGTCTTCCTGAAAGCAGTTAACACGAGGCCCGACAAAAAGATTGTCAGTGTCCCGATAACAACGATCATATTGCTGTGCAGCATATTTCTTAAAAAATCATAATCATCCGGTAAAGCCGCCGAAAAAGTCATCCAGAGAATTACTAGCACACCAATGATAGTGGCCGTAAGTGCCTCGGCATTTTGTGTTTTCCGACTGATCATTCCCAGTAAAAAAAGTCCCAGCATACCGCCGGAAAAAATGCCCGACAACTGCCACCAGATATCCAGGATACTTTTAATCCCGATCATCAGTATACCGGTAGTCATACCCATCAGGCCAAATACTGCCGTGCTGATGTACAACAACTTCATCAGTTGCTTTTCATTCATTGCCGGGTTGATATATCTTTTATAAATATCGATTGAAAATACAGTGGCCGAAGAGTTCATTCCAGAGCTGATGGTACTCATTGCCGCAGACATAATTGCCGAAATGATCAGGCCTACCAGTCCTGTCGGGATTTCGTTCACCATAAAATGCGGCATTATTTTATCGCCGTAATCTGCCGGCACCAAAGCATTCATGGTAGATTTAATCATTGATGCCGTAGCATGCAATGGCAGTCGCTCCAATGCCACCTGGTGTTTAACGCTTTCAATCAATGCAGGATTTACCTGGTAATACGCATATAGAGAAGATCCTATAACAAAGAACAACAGTGATACAGGTACATAACAGAAAACGCAGATCCAGAGCGAGCGCGAGGCCTGACGTGAATTTGTGGCCGTATGGTAACGCTGCACATAATTTTGGTCGATACCGAAGTTGTTCAGGTTTATGAAAAATCCATAGAACAAGACTACCCAAAATGTAGATTCCGTAAGGTTTGGTGAAAGGCTTCCCAAACTAAATTTATGGTCGGCCTTTCCAATCTCAATAATCCTGGATGCACCGCCCGGAATGTTGCGAACAATAAGATAAAGGATCAGAAAGGCGCCAAGGGTTTTAATCACTGCCTGTACAACTTCCGTCCAAATGACTGCTTCTATACCTCCAAGCACTGTATAAATGATGATACAGGTACCAACAACCATCATAATAGATTGCATGCTGTAACCTGTGAGTGCTTGTAAACTAAGGGCTATCCCAAAAAATATTGAACCCATTCTGGCCAGTTGGGTAAGAAGAAAGCAGATTACTGCATAGGTCCTGGCCCAGGGTCCAAACCTTTTCTCCAGGTGGGTATAAGCAGAAACTTCACCTGTACGCCTGTAAAAAGGAACAAAATATTTAGAAGCAATCCACGCGGCAAGTGGCATAGCCAAACTGAATACAAAATTATTCCAGTTTGAGCCGAAAGCTTTGCCCGGAACGCCGAGGAAAGTATTACTGCTTAAGAAGGTTGCATAAATAGAAAGGCCGATGGCCCAACCGGGAATAGATCCGGCAGCTTTGGTAAATTGATCAGAACTTCTGTTCTTCCTGGAAAAGTAAAAACCAACCAGGATCATGCTTAATAAATAAACAGCAATTACGGCCAGATCTAATACAGGTAGACTTTTCATTTTGTGCTGCGGTTCTGTTATATTTGGTACAGGGCAGGTTTAAACCCCGCCCTGCAAATCTATCCGACTGAAGACAGCTTTCCTTATATTATTTTCTCTGGATTTTATATGATTTTGCCGTACATTCTCACAATAGCCTGTTCCAGCCCCCGCAACTCTGCTAAACCCTTCAACCTGCCAATGCCCGAATAACCTGGGTTAACCTTTTTCTTCAGGTCGTCAAGCATACGATGTCCGTGATCTGGCCTCATCGGAATACTTACTTCCCGGCCTTGTTGTATCTCTACCAGTTTTTGTACTACAGCAAACATATCCACATCGCCTTCCAGGTGGTTGTCTTCAAAGAAATCACCAAACTCATTTCTTTTGGTGCTTCTTAGATGGACAAAATTTACGCGGTCTTTGAACTGATCAAGTATCGCCACAAGGTCGTTGTCTTCGCGGACGCCTAACGATCCCGTACAATAACAAAGGCCGTTTGATAGTGAAGGGACTGCCGCAAATAGTTTTTCAAGTTGCTCAGCAGTACTAACGATTCTTGGTAAACCAAATATTGCATATGGCGGGTCGTCCGGATGGATCACCATTTTAATTCCGTTCTCTTCCGCAACAGGGACCACTTCACTAAGAAATGTAGCGAGGTTACTGAATAATTTGTCTTCATCAATTCCATCGTAGGCTGCCAGCGCATTCAGGAACTCGGCCAATCCAAAACTTTCTTCACTACCAGGTAAACCGGCTATAATGTTCCGTTCAAGCTTGAGCTTTTCTTCCTCACTCATGTGGTTAAAGTAGTGCTCGCCACGTTCCAGTTCTATCACCGTGTAGTCATGCTCGGCACGGAATCTCTTTAAGATAAATACGTCAAATGCAACCAAAGCAGCTTTATTGAATAATAAAGCTTCCGCACCATTGGGCAGCTTGTAATCCAGATGTGTTCTGGTCCAGTCAAGCACCGGCATGAAATTATAAGTCACGGTAGTAATTCCACAGCTGGCAAGGTTGGCCAGGGAGATCTTGTAATTTTCTATATATTGTAGATATTCGCCTTTTCTTACCTTAATATCTTCGTGCACAGGAAGGCTTTCTACAACACTCCAGACTAAACCAGCATCACTGATCAGTTTTTGGTGTTTTGCAATATCTTCTTTTGTCCAGATTTTCCCATTGGGTATATGATGCAATGCGGAAACCACACCACTACATCCTGCCTGTAAAATATCAGCTAAACTAACCGGGTCATTGGGGCCATACCATCGCATGGTTTGTACTAATTTATGCATACAGCTTTATTATAATTTTTAACAGCGGAATTTAAGGATTAAAATGCAGATAGCAACTTGTTTTCAGGATAAGTTAACTTAGAACTTTTCCTGTTGCCATTGAAGGTAACGTGAAAGATATTGATCTGATCATCGAAAAGATCATACAATACTGTGCAGGTAGTGTCCAGCTTTTTAAGGGCCTTCACTTTATCAGATTCCATATAAATGATCACCGCCTCCTTGTCATTTTCAAAGCCCAGGTAATTCACCCGTAGCGGCTTCCCGTTTGCAGCCAGTTTAAAGCGTTCGGCCATGTATTTGTTTACCAGTAAGTCCATATCCTTATGTTTTGCCGCCGAAGAAAGATCTGGTTTTATTTTATATTTTTTTCCCAGCAGGTCTTCAAAATCGTCTGTAAATATCCGGCAACTTATTTCTACGGTTGTTGTTTTCGCATTATAATTTAACTCTGTTGAACTCAGGTGCAACGGATGCCTTTTCGCAACTTTTGAAGGCAATGTGGCATGTAAATTTCCAAGGAACAGGTAACAAAGTAACAATGATAGACGTAACATACTTAAGTATTTTAACTGGCCGGCGAAGGCAGAAGATTTAGGTTATCCGATAAGGAGCAAATATATATTTTTCTGCATAAAGCTTGTGAACTAAAAAAAGCTAAACAAGTGACACCTGATTAAATTTTTGGGATGGCAAAATTATTTTTTTGCAATGAAATCTATTTTGCGAACTTACAACGGTGAAAAATCTCAAATACTATCTGGCTGCTATATCAGCATTCTCCATCTGGGGCTTTTTTAGTCTCGTATTAAAACCATTACACGCCTACCCTTCGTTAGATATTCTTTTTTACCGGGTATTCAGTTGCGCGGTTATTATGACAATAATTTCTGTTCTTTTTAAAAGAGCAAAACTTAAGGAGAATCTACAGATGCTGCAATCTCTGCCAAAAAGCAAACGAAGGGAGATTATCTGGTTAAATATTGGTGGTAGTATTTTTTTAACGGTTAACTGGTTCTCTTTCATTTATGTGATGAACCATGTAAGTGTCCGCGCCACATCAGTGGCTTATCTGGTGTGCCCAATTTTAACAACCTTGCTGGCCTATTTACTTTTACGGGAGAAACTTACACGTATTCAATGGTTTTCGGTAGCACTAAGCTGCCTGGGTTGCCTGTTACTATCCTATACCAGTTTGAGCAATATGTTCTTCAGTACCATTATTGGATTAAGTTATGCCTGTTACCTGATCAGCCAAAACAAAAATAATGGTTTTGATAAATTTCTTATCCTCAACTTCCATATCATTTTATCAGCTTTCTTTCTGCTACCATTTTATCCTGCGTTTTCCGGTCCTGTCCCATCAGATTTTACTTTTTATTTTTACGTGGAGATCATCGCTGTTGTTTACACGATTGTTCCGTTATTACTAAATCTATATGCCCTCAGCCACATTCGTTCATCAACGGTCGGGATGATACTTAATATTAATCCTATCATCGCTTTTGCCTTATCGGGGATTGTTTATCATGAGTCTATCGGATCTTTGCAGGTATTCGCGTATGCACTAATATTCATGGCTGTTATTGTATTTAACATCAGTAATTTTTCAAAATCTGCTGTGAAGGCCTAACCAATTTTATAACCTTTTTAATACTTCTTCATTCCCTAGTTTTGCATCCTTTTTCTCCATGTGTGACTTACCAAATTTATAAGTAAAGCCGATATATATCCTTTTGCTATCCGTATTTACCCTTTCGGCAGTACGAAAGGTACCATAACTCCTTGATATCAAATAATCATTGCGTTTAAAAATCAATTCGTTGCCCCCAAGCCTGAACTGGCCTTTACCTTCCCATAAGGTCAGCAGAAATGATGCATCAATATTTTTATTTCCACTAATATTTGAAAGGTCCTGAACGTAATCAGTCCAGTAATACGCATCAACCTGAAATTTCAGCTTTGATGAAAACTTAAATATATGTGAAGATCTGAAATCGGAACGGAAGGCAGAAAGTTTGTATTGCTGCCCAAGAACCAGGCCCTGTGCCTGGTTGTATGCTATGGGTGTACCGCTATTGATTGTTTCCCACCAATCATTGATATGCAAGGGATAAAACAGATAGAGAGAAATATCCGATGCACTTTTTAAGTTCTGTCTTGTGTAATAAGTAGCCTTAGTGGTAACGTCCTGTTTAGAGGGGAACAACCCAATTAACCCTTTATTTTTAGTATAACTTACCGATAGATTAAGTTTATAGATATTTGCGTTCAAAGCGTATATATGGTCAAATGCAGGAACCAATGCCGGATTCCCTTGTTCAATGGTATACTGATTGATGAGTACAGAATAAGGTACCAGCTCATTGTACGCTGCACGGCTGATCGTTTTTTTATAAGAAGCCGATAAATCTATATCCTTATTTAACTTATATTGATACAAAAGCGTTGGAAACAAGGTTGTATAACGCTGACGGAAATGACCCGCAAAGTTTGCCCTGGTATCCTCCATCCTTAGTCCAGCCTGTAATTTAACGTTTTTCCAGCCTTTGGAAACAATGCCATACACCCCTGCTATAGATTCCTGAAGTGTATTTTGGCTTGAAAACTGCGCAACCTGCTGTATCGTTCCTTCTCTTTCATCTTCAAAATTCACACTTGTTTTAGAATCGGTTTTCTGAAATTTCAGTCCGGTTTCTGCTTTCCAGCCCTTGTTTAGCTGATGGATGTAATCTGCCTGAGCGATGTAAACATCTATAGCGCCTTGATTTCGCGTTTGATATGTAGCCGGGGTTTTTATTAATTTGCCATAGCCATTATACAGTTCGGATGGAAATATCTGGAACATATCTCTCTGCCATGGTATAAAGGTACCCAGAACCGTTAACTCATGCTTGCCAGAATCGGATAGTAAATGATAATTTAGGTTATAAGTTGATGACTTCATGCTTTGATCAAACACAGCCCTGGTATGTAAGACAGAATCCAGTGTAAGATTTGATCTCCCAAATTCATTTTTTGACGTCCATGGCCCGTCAAAATTAAAGTCGTTTGCATCAGCAAAAAACTCAATATATTGATCTGCATTTAATTGATAATTTATACTTCCCTGAAAAGAATACATTTTATTATGCGACAGGCGAGTCCAGTTGTTCGACATAAAATAGGCCGCATCTGTGGGATCCTGAAATCTGGTAGAAGTGATACCAAAAAAGTTATCGCCCCTTATAATTCCAGCATTTGCATAAAGGGTAAGTTTACGATGCTTAAATGTTCCTGCTAAATTTGTCATACCCATGGCGTAATGGCCAGTGGAACCATCGGCACGTAAATTACCCGTAACCCCCTCAATCTGGCTTTTTTTGGTAATGATGTTAATTACGGCACCATAAGCAGCATCATACTTGGCTGAGGGTTGGGTAATCAGCTCAACTTTCTGGATATTTCCAGCTGGCATGGTCTGCAGGATATTTTCAAGAGAAACATCAGGCACAGGCTTACCATCAATTAAAATCATTGTTTTTTTCCCTTGCAGGCTCACAGTGTTGTCGGAAGAGATCCTTACGAAGGGGGCAGACCGTAGTAGTTGTAAAGAATTACCCGCAGCCATTGCACTATTTTCAACATTATAAATCAGCCTGTCACCTTTAGTTTCTACAATTGCCTTTTCGGAAGTGATCTTTACTTCTTTTAAAGTTTCCGAAGAGGTGCGCATGGCAATAGGTTCAATCGCAACCTGTGCTGATCCCCCAACCGTAAATGGCTTAGTTGTGTAAGGATATTTTCCAAGTGCAGAAATCCTGATCTTATAAACACCTGCCTTAATTGCTGTGAAATTAAAATTACCATCCGGATCGGTTAAAGCATTTTGTACCAAAACAGAGTCAACCGCTGTCAGCAGGGTTACTTTTGTATAAGCAAGGGGTTGCTGGTGCTCATCTAATACCCGTCCCCTTACCTGATCATGTGCCAATGAATCTTGATTTTGTTGCGTCAGTGCCGTTAGGCGATGTGTATCAGGACCTGCGGCCATAACTTTTGGAAATATAGAATAGTTTAAAACATCCACCTTATACCAGGAAAGATTTAATGGTACCAATAAAGTATTCAGTACCTCAACAATCGTTTTTCCTTTATATAGAGTGGCGTCGTACGTTACTTTTTGATGGGTGACGTTGGCTTCTTCATACATGAAATTTACTTTATACCGTGCCGCTATTGAACTCAGTACAGTCGAGAGGGATTCCGGTTTTCCAGCATTTTTCACTTGTGCTATTGCGGTAGCGTAACTAAAAAGTATCATATATACCGAGCTGATTAGTACAATTGTTAAATTTTTCCTAATCATCTCCTTAATTCGCTTTGATGATAAGTTCATGTTTAGCACTATCTCTAGTAATGTTGAGGCCAAAAGTCATTGAAATCAGATCTATAAGGACTTTTTCATTTCTGGAACTTACGCTTCCGGAAATTCTTCTGGTTAATATCTTGGGATCATCCACCCTTACTTTGTACCCGTATATATCTTCTAAATAATTGAATATAGCAGCAAGCGGTACATTTCGGAAATAAAGATTACCATCTTTCCAGGCGGTGTACTCCCCAACATTAATTGGCTTTTTGTTTAATTTTCCCTGTGCATATGCTACAATATCTCCAGGGGCAAGTATCAGTGGTTTGTCGTGTTTGTTAGGTAGCCCCAGTCCTATTTTTCCCTCAACAAGCGCGACTTCCGTACGGCCCCTTCTATTGTTTACATTGAAGCTGGTACCAAGCACTTCAACATTCAGTGCGCCAATGTGGACTACAAAACGCTGATGATTCTTGACTGGTCCGTTTTTATGCAAATGTATGACTTTAAAGAATGCTTCACCTTTAACCCATACCTCCCTGGTCTCGTCGTCATCCCAATGCCTGTCATATTTAATATCGGAATTTGCATTTAAGGTAACCTGTGAACCATCAGGTAAAGTAAGCGTTTGCAGCTGGCCGTAAGCAGTATGAATATTTATTTGTCTGAAGCCTGGATAGAGAAGGCCCACTGCCAAAAATACACCAATTAATACCGCGGCGGCGGCATAAGGACGCCAAAGCTTGATTTTTCTACTTGCTTTGGTACTTTGCTTAGTCCTGGCGATAATTGTATTCCAGATTTCCGTTTGCTGTTGTTCATCCAGTATTTCAGTCTCGAAACGCATTGACAGCATAATTTCCTTGGCTTCGTGAATAACCGGGCTTCTGTCAGGATAAACCCGCTGGATATTTTCCCATTTTTTATCCAGTTCATCTGTGGGCTGACTAACCCATAACATAAAGGATTCATCATTAATAAGATCCTGCAGCGTATAGAACTGGTAATCACCAAATTTTTTCTTCATCCTGACTATTTTGATCCTATTAGCTGACAAAGAAACATTTTACCCCATCAATTTGAATAAATTTTATATCAACCTGCTAATCAATGTATTATTTTCATATTCAGTACAAGATACAGCACCAGTAAATCTTCTTTTGATAAATTATTCCTTAGAAAATCGAGTGACCTTGCCATTAATTTATAACTGGCCTTTACTGTAATGCCCATAACTTCTGCAATCTCTTCGTAAGAGAGTTGCTCATAAAATTTAAGAAAAATAGCCTCTCTCTGCCGGGCGGTAAGTTTTGAAATAGTTAGTTGTAACTGTTCACTTATTTTTTGACGCTTTTCATCATTTATCAGGACATCTTCAACATTTAAACTGACATTAAATGAGTAGTTTTCAGATTCATCAAAGTCGTGGTTAGCTTGTGACCGGACTACCTTTTTAAGGATAAGGTTTCTGAATGACTTGTAGAGGTAATTTTTAACATGTCCTGGATTGCCAATTGAATTTCTGGTGGTCCAAAGCCTTACAAACAACTCTTGAATACAGTCTTTAATCAGGTCCTTATCAAGGGAAAATTTTGCACCATAATTATACAATCCAGCAGAATATTTTTGGAACAGATGTGAAAAAGCAGTTGTGTCGCCGGTTTTAAAAGCCTGCCAATGCTGATTTTCTGATTCGCCTGAATTAAAATTTGGTATTTGCACTTATTTTGTTTGCTGCTAAAATACAATTTTCCAGTTATATTCAAACAGGTTGTGAATGCATGCTCCTCACTAAAAACCCGTTATTTACCCTTTACATGCTTTATATAGATTTTTATGTTTTATTTTCACCTACTGGATTAAATAAAATTGAAAATGAGTATCGCCGTAATTTTTAACAATAAAGACCCTGAACCCTGGAAAAGGGAGCTTGAAAAAAATTTACCCAACACGCTTATAGAAGTTTATCCAGATATTAAAGACAAGCAGAAAGTAGAATTTATTCTCTGTTGGAAACCAGCGTCTGGTGTTACAGCCGAATTCCCTAATGTGAAAGTTATTCAGTCGGTCGGAGCTTCCGCTGAGCATATTTTTAATACGCAAACGCTTAAGGATGGAGTTGTTATTACGAGGATAGTGGATGAAAATCTATCAGTTGATATGTTTGAATTCATATTATCAATGATACTCTTTAAACTGAAAAACCTCCATCACTATGTTACCGACCAAATGCATCAAATATGGAAACCTGCTGCTTACCGGTCGATTGAAAACACGGAGGTTACCATCCTGGGCTTAGGGCAGATTGGTAGTTATGTTGCAAGCAGATTAGTTCAAATGAATTTTAGCGTTAAAGGCTGGTCGAATTCCAAAAAGGAAATTGAGGGTGTAAAATCATTTTATGGGCCGTCACAATATCTGGAAGCGTTGAAAAACTCAGATTTTCTGGTCAACTTATTACCCCTTACAGCTGCAACAAAGAACATTATAGACTATAGTTCTTTATCCCAGTTACGGAAAGGCGCAACGCTGATTAACGTAGGCAGAGGAGAACATCTGATAGAAGATGACTTAATCACGTTATTAGACTCGAATCATCTCTCGGGTGCAATTTTAGATGTATTCAGACAAGAACCCCTTCCAAAGGAGCATCTATTCTGGCATCATCCCAATATCTTAATTACTCCACACATAGCTTCCCTGACAAACATTAACAGCGCAGCTTTGCTTGCTGCCGGGAATTATCGCCGTTTATTGAACAACGAGCAGCTACTTCACACAGTTTCACCAAACAAAGGTTATTAAGATGAGCACGTTTCACTACGCATTTAAAGTAAAGGACATTGAAAGTACGATTGAATTTTATCATAAAATTCTGGGTTGTGCTTTAGGCAGGCAAACTGAACATTGGGTTGATTTTAATTTCTTTGGCCATCAGTTATCTGCGCATGTATCCAAGGTTCTACCGGAACCGGATTATTGCGGGCAGGTCGGTGGAATTTCGGTACCTATACCCCATTTCGGTTGTATTTTGAACCAGGAAGAATTTACCGCTGTTAAAAACAGGCTCATATCTTTTGATATAAAGTTTGTATTGGAACCACACACAAGATATGAGGGTATGAAAGGCGAACAACAAACCATGTTTATTTTTGATTATAGCAATAATCCGATTGAATTTAAATCCTTTAAAGATGATGGGGAAGTTTTCGATTAAGGTTTCAATTCGCCATTGGTCTATTTAAAGTTTTCCTGGTAGATCTGTTCGCCTTCAGTAAAGGCCGAATGAGCTAATAGATCTCCTGACAATATCAGAACAGCGACCGGCGGAGCTGGAGAAAATCCTCTTTGTAAACGGCAATATTCAATACCGTTTCATCTTCTACCAATGGGAAAAAGCTTTCAGGGTTACCTTCTTCCAGGGCGCTGGTAATCCTGTCCAGTTCTTCAACCGAATAAAATGGCTTTTTTAAGGCTTTCTATATCCTCCACATAGTGGTACGGTGCAGCAATTAAATAATTGAGCTGTTCTGCAGTATAACCTTTCGCAATTCTGCGCATCATCAGGCGATACAAGGTTTCCAGCTCATTGGCCGGCATTTCCTTTTCGATTCTCATTGTTTTTTTGAAATTTAAGGTTTGATAATTGGACAATTTTTGGCAATGCGCGGCCATAACGCGTTTTTTCATCGTTAATTCATCATAAAAATTAATTGTTAAAATTTAAACTGACAGTGGAACACTGCTGCTATCCAGCAAGATGCAGGATAAACAAACTCGCATATGCGTGTTCTTGTGATTTGAGCCAGGCCTCTTCGGCCATGGAAATTTCGGCTACATACCGCGCAATAAGTACATCATGTATATGGCAGGTATTAACCTTTTTGTAATCAGAAATGGATTGAATTTTACCGTAGGCGGCATTGATTTTCTTCTTTTTCATGCGGATACTATTGATTTAAATTTTTCAATAGAACCTTACGAGAAGCGGGATGAACCCTGTGGAAATACAGGTCCGGCAACAGTTCTTGTAGCTCGAACATACCCGGTGACAGCGGGGAATAGTGAACTATTCAGTGCACTACAATAACCTGCGCCGGACCTATATTTTGCAAATATAGATAACCGGCTGCTCTACTTACCCTCGTGCACTTAAAATTGTCACATTTGTTCGAACGAGGTTCTTAAATAGAACACCCCAAATTTTAATGAAGTGTTTTAAAAAATATGTTTTATTTAACTTGTATTCATATACGTTTCTTTTTATGATGCTAATTTAATAATTGGTTTTTAATTACACAATAAAGAAATAAAATTATTTTTATTAGGCCTCTGGTCATTGCCAATTATTCGTGCAATTTATTTTATGCTGATGCCACTGCCTTCTAAAGAGACTGGATGAACTGTTGCTAACAGGGGACCTATAGGTGCCGGGAGCTAAACTGAGACATATCTTTCGGAACATCATTATTTAATATTTGCGAATATAATCTGCCCGGTGTACACACTGTTCGAAATACTTTTCTGATCTTCTGCGTTGAATGAAATATAGGTTTCAACCCTTTGGCCGGCTGGCACTAATGGTATTTCTAAATAGTCATATCCTTGCTTCCGTTTTGCACCACTTCTAGTAAAAAAGGCCATTTTGTTATCTGGTAGGTACGCCATCAGCATCGCGCGATCTGTTTGGAGCGTACCATCTTGCAGTTCATTATTATCCCAGGTAAACATTAGGCCATTATCCGCTGCAATAACCTCAGGATTTTTAACAACAGGCATTTTGCCAGCTGAGAATAATACTTTGCTAAAATCAATTTCAAGATCAGGGTATTGACCGATAATGGCTTTTCTGGTTAATGAAGAGCCTAGATTATAAGCACTCATATCTTGGATATCTGCCTCTAGCGCAAGTCCCATTCTAACAAATTCAACTACAGGTTTGAGAAAAGCTGCTGTCATTGAGGTCTTCTCCCAAGAGCACAATAATTTGTCGCTGGGCTCGCTGAAAATATGCTCCCCTATTGTACGAAGTCTTTGTTTGCCTTTTTTATCAACATAACCTATTACCTTACCTAACTTTCCTGAGAAAGGTCCCAATGGACCAAATTTTTGTGTTGCCATAATTTTTACTTTAAGATTTAAACAAAAATAATCAAAATATTAAACAACTATCTCATTATCAATCATTTGTCATCATTTGTCTGAAATTAGCGCGACAACTGTTTGTAAAGTGTTCGAGGCATACGTGCAATATATCAATCAGAATTCCGGCTCAACAAAGGTGTTGAACTACCCGGGGGGTAGTTCAGGGGTAGATGTGCACCGGATGTGTACCGGATCTGGAGTACTTATGCCCAAAACCCATCCTAGCCCGTTGGTTAATTCTTTGTTTAGACCAATCCTCATTGTCTCCTTCGCGGAATTTCATTGTACAAGTTAGTGAGAATTCTTTGTGGCTCTTGTCTGAGTCTTCTCCTAGATAAGTTGTGGAGCCGATAGCCCTCCAATAGATGTTGAGTAGGCTAAAATTCGGATTCTGATTCCTCCAGCCTACCTAAGCCCTAGCCAACATATACTGAAGACCTTCTCAATTCAAGACATGACTGGGAGAGAACTAGGAGAAAACCGCAAGCGCAAAAACATTAGAAGGGTTTTATTCCGCCTTGACCTTACCTAACAACGCGTGAAAGTCACGAAATAGCAGTTATTCCTGTTTACTGCTTGCTGAAGTTATGATGATACCTACTGTTACAATAGCCTTATTTAGACAAATAGTTTGATGATAATTCGTTTTACTCAGATTACTGACAAAGACCCAATAACCTATAATTTAGTTTTTGCCGATGTGTTGAATTCCTCAAAGGAAATTAACGATAGATTCACGACAGATGATAAGGATGGAGACCTTGTGTTGGACAACGAACTCTACTTCATTAAAAAAGCTGAGGAAGCAAAAAAGATATTGAGGAGAGTTGGAATTCCGGGATATAAAAAACTTTATTTTAAATAGTGAGGGAGTATCAGTTCATCTCGTGAAAACCATTTTTGAGCCATTGTTATCTTGCCAGAAGAATGTTCATTCTCGCAATCATTGCCGGTTTTTTGATGCCCTCGGTACTTACATATAACTCACCAGATGGACTAAACAGCATCCCTTCGATCTGCGGAAAAATACTTTTATCAACAGTTAAATAATACTTAGGTTTTCCAGCAGATGAAAGTACAAGGACTCGCTGGTTCGGCCCATCTGCTATGAAAATATCTTTTGACTTTGGATCTATGGCCAATTCAGAGGGCCTGATATCATTTGTGTTTTTCTTCTTCCCCTTCCTGTTTTTCTTTTTACCCTTCTTTCCTTTTTCATCATCTGCATCCAGGTTGGAGCCACAACTTACTACAGGGTCATTTAACTGAACAGAATAAACTGGTTGGGCATTAAATTTCCTGGTAGCCAAACTAAAGCTAAAAAATTTCTTTTCCCGGGCGCCTTTTTTACCATCTTTCTGCCCAATTATCATCCTGTCATTAGCTGCGTCAAAATAAAACGGCTCCGTATTGTCGGTAACAGTCATAGGCAGATTATATTCGTGTAGCACCTTCCCCTTTGGGCTAACTTCGTAGATCAAACCATCAGAACGTAAAGTAAAGAAATTGCCATGGGCATAAGTCAGACCCTCGTAATCTCCGGGGGCGCCGAATTTAATTTTCTGTTCAACCTTTTGGGTTAAAAGATTGTAAACGTAAATTATGCCATCGTTATCTTGGATTGCACCAACTTTGTTTTGGCCAAGCCATGCAATACTGGATATCTCTTTTAATTCTGCCGGCATCTCCCATGTTTTCTGTGCAACAAGACTGCCGCCGACACAAGTCGTTGGACCGCTGACAGCTTCTTTACTGTTTGTATCATATCCGGGAATTGTGGAACTGTTCTCTTTGTAATTAGAAAGCTGAATGTTGGACTCGGAAGCTTTGTTGTTGCTTAGTACGCTATTGCCTACGTATAAGTAAATGACTGTGGCAACAGCCACGGTGACTACGATTGCCGAAAATAAAACGCCCAATTTAAAATCCTTCATGATTTGTATTGATTTCTAAACAAAGTATGAAAATTTCATCAGATTGTAAAAATCAACCTGAATACTTGACGTAGTGAATGCAAACGTGTTTTATCCTGTACTTTGTCTTTTATAGTGCTGATGGGTCTCCTTATCATCAATTGCGTTCCACAAAAGGTAAAAGGTTCGATCTCATCATTGTCATCAATCAAGCAAAATGATTTTTCATTAATAAACTGAACAAATGGATTTACAATTAAAAGGGAAAGTTGCTTTTGTAAGCGGCTCTACAAAAGGAATAGGATTTGCAATAGCAAAACAATTATTACAGGAAGGTGCCGTGGTTATAATTAACGGCAGAAAAAAAGATGTTGTAGAAGCAGCAATTGAAAAGTTAAAAGCGGAGCTACCTGAAGCTGAAGTAACAGGTATTGCAGCCGATTTTGCGAAAGTGGAGGAAGTAAACGCATTACTTGCACAATTGGCTGACATTGATATACTGATAAACAATGCAGGGATATTTGAACCAAAAGCATTCGCGGACATAACAGACGAAGAATGGCTGCGTTTTTTTGAAGTCAACGTTTTAAGCGGCATCAGACTATCACGTGTCCTTTTCCCAAAAATGCTGGCAAAAAACTGGGGCAGGATTATTTTTATTACCAGTGAATCTGCAGTAAATATACCAGAAGAAATGATCCACTACGGTACTACAAAAACCGCAATGCATGCAGTTAGTCGTGGCTTAGCTGAACTAACAAAAAATTCTGGCGTTACGGTAAACACAGTGATGCCCGGCCCAACTGCCTCTGAAGGGGTAGTCGATTTTGTAAAACAATTGGCAACGGAGAAAGGAATATCTGTTGAACAGGCTGAAGACGAATTCTTTAAAACTATGCGTCCGAGTTCGCTTATTCAAAGGTTTTCGGATGTGTCAGAAATTGCCAACATGGTTACTTATCTTTCGAGTCCCCTGGCCTCTTCAACCAATGGTTCGTCGTTGCGTGTAGATGGCGGAGCAGTAAAATCGGTGCTTTAAATCCTGATTTCCATTCCATCTGTCAGATATCCAATATTCAGCCTTTCAAGATTTGCAAGCATCTCCCGGTCAAAATGTGTAAGCAGGATCTGTTTACATGAAAAGTCCGGCAGATGCTGCTCAAGCTCCACATAATTCATGTGTCCTCTGGCCTGCGTTGAGAAGAAGTTACATTCGCATATAAACAGGTCGGCACCAGCACTTAACGGTAAAAGCACGTCTGTCCAGGAAGTATCACCAGAATAGGCAATTATTTTACCCTCCACTTCAATCCGAAGGCCATGTGGCAGGGCTTTTTCAGAATGGATTACTTCAAAAGCCTCTACAGTAAAACATTTGCTCTTTAATTTCCGGCCCGCAGTAAATTCTAAAAACTCTATGTCCAGTTTCTCCAATACTGCCGTGCCAGGATAAAGCAAATCCAGTAACGCACTAATGCGCTCTTTTCCTCCAGGTGGACTGATGATCTGTATCTTTTTTGTTCTGCCGTTTACCGATGCATCCAACAATAAAAAAGGGACTCCGCCATAATGGTCTCCATGAAAATGACTGATTACGATTGCATCAATATCATTAACATCAATCCCATGGTATTTCAATCCTGGCAGGCTGCTGGCCCCACAATCTATTAGAAAGCGGGCGATTTCTGTTGTTATATGCAAACAGGTGTTTAACCTTCCCCCGCTTCCGAAAGCGTCACCGCAGCCAATTACTTTCAGTTGTGCCATATTTATTTACGTTGAAATATATGTTTATACTGCTTTCTTCAAAACAATCTTATGAAATGGGCCAGAGCGTTTTCACGTCCGGCCCATGCATTGGCTTAAAAAATTTATGGATTTCCGCTTCCACCTGCTGAACCATAGATTTGTCCCGTAGCAAAACTAGCATCGTTATCTGCAAACTGCACAAATATAGAGGCTAATTCTGCAGGTTGTCCAGGCCGCCCCAGAGCAGTAACCCCGCCAAATTCAACAATAGCATCCTGTGGCTGGCCACCACTAATTTGCAGGGGCGTCCATACTGGACCTGGTGCAACTCCATTCACACGGATACCTTTAGGGCCAAGCTGTTTTGCAAGTGACTTTACAAAAGCAACATTGGCGGCTTTGGTTTGTGCGTAATCAAAAAGATTTTCTGACGGATCATATGCCTGTACCGAGGTAGTTGAAATAATTGATGAGCCCTCTGGCAAATGTGGCAGGGCGGCCTTGGTAATCCAATATGGCGCATAGATGTTAGTTTTCATGGTCGCATCAAACCCTTCAGCAGTAAGATCAAGTAAAGAATCTACAGCCTGTTGCCGTCCGGCATTATTGACAAGGATGTCAATTCCACCAAGCTTTTCAGCGGCCTGTTCCACTAATGATTTACAGAAATCTTCAGTAGTAATGTCTCCCGGGATTGCATAGCCTTTACGTCCGGCAGCTTCTATCAAAGCTATTACCTCATCTGCATCCGACTGCTCTTCAGGCAGGTAATTGATAACCACATCTGCACCTTCCCTTGCATAAGCAATTGCTGCCGCGCGTCCAATTCCTGAATCACCACCAGTAATTAATGCCTTACGACCAGTTAACCTACCTGATCCTTTATAACTTTCTTCCCCATGATCGGGTACCGGCTGCATCTTAGAAGAAAGGCCAGGAGATTCCTGTGGTTGTTTTACAAATGGTGGTTTTGGATATTTGTCTATAGGATTTACGAGTGGTTTCTGATTTTGTTCAATCATATTATATATTTTAAATTGCGATCTGCATCTATCCAACATGTTGGATATTGCATTGTTTCCAAAAAAACAAAAACGCTGATTTTTACCGCTGCCAGATTAAGTAATATATTCTTTGAACCAAACCAGCGGTCCAAAGAATATACTTGCCTTTTGAAACCTATATTAGTTGTCGATGTAACTGGATAAAGCCAGTTCCTTTTGCGCGTCGAGGGCTTCCAAACGCGACACCAGCGATGCACGCATATCAATATATGCATCTTTACCCATCGCAAGTCTTAAGGGAGCAGGATTGATTTCGACGGTATCAATTATAGCCTGAACTGTTATGTCCACATCTCCGTTGATAGGAAAATCATTATTTGCAATGGCACGGCGTACATCTCCTGCAGGCGTTTGATCATATGCTTCAATTACCGGTGCGGTGACCAGTGCAGAAGCAAAGCCTGTATGATGGGCTCCAGGTTCAACTATGGTTACGCCAATATTTAACGGTCCAAGTTCTTTTGCAATTGTTTCACAAAACCCTTCCATGGCCCATTTGGTCATGTGGTAGTAGCTGAAGTTTGGATAGGTAGTTTGTCCCCCAGCCGATGACAACTGTAAGATCCTTCCGCTGCCCTGCGCACGAAGGTGAGGCAAGGCAGCCCTGATAACCTGAATTGAACCAATAATATTGGTATCAATCTGATGACGGATTTGCTCATCTGCGGCTTCTTCGCCAGCACAAAACAACGCATATCCCGCATTATTGACAACCACATCGATCGTCCCCAACTCTTCAAACGCAAGATCCACGGTGCGTTTTACCTCAGCTGTATCAGTTACGTCAAGTTGTGCGATCCATAACATGTCTCCATAAGTGGCTTTAAGATCATCCAAAGCATCTGCTTTACGCACGGTGCCCGCAACCCGATCTCCTATTGCCAATAATTTTTCTGTAAGCAGTCGTCCTAAGCCGGTCGAAGTGCCGGTAATAAACCAAGTTTTCATAGTAAATAATTTTTATAAACGAATTAACAAATCAAAACTACTGATTAGCAAATTCACAGCCTGTGACATAATATTGTGCTTTTCAAACATAGTTTTAGTAAATTCAAACATCATTTTAATAATGACATAAAACGGTTGTTGAAGCAAGCTTTTACAAAGTAAATTTGCATTGGAATAATAATAAAAAGCATGGAAAAGGAAACCCTTGAAAAATTTTATCTGGAAAGAATGGACCAGCGTGAAG
>Ga0247734_1001103_pt1 | contig 21274 bp, 15 predicted proteins | sample UWRJL103311B2_FD_180933 | JGI IMG/M metagenome (GOLD analysis project Ga0247734, IMG submission 180933) | Plant litter microbial communities from Arlington Agricultural Research Station in Wisconsin, United States - UWRJ-L103-311B-2 | ecosystem: Environmental > Terrestrial > Plant litter >... | reverse complement strand
TAAGCGCAGCCACGTATGCACAGAAGGTTAATTTAAATGTGCAGAATTTGCCGCTTGATCGTGTACTGAACACGCTGAGCAAGCAAAGCGGCTACAACTTTGTTTTTAGCTCGGCCATGATAAAAACGGCTAACCCGGTTACGCTTAATGTAAGCGACCAGGAGCTTAGCGATGTGCTGGAGAAATGTTTTAAAGACCAGCCCCTCACCTACCTTATAAACGGTAATACCGTGGTTATAAAAAAGAAGGAAACATTGGGTTTGATGTTTGCAAGCCGAGTGGTAATAGGCCGCGTTACCGACCAAAAGGGCGAACCCCTGGCCGGTGTAACCATCAGGGTGAAAAATACCGATGTGGTTACTGTAACTACGGTAGATGGTTACTACAAAATAACCGTGCCCGATGGCGAGCAGACCCTAACCTTTAGCTACCTTGGTTTTACTACCCAGGATATAAAAATAACCAACCAGGCAAAAGTAGATGTACTGCTGGCCGAAAAAACATCAGCCCTTAATGATGTTGTGGTGATAGGCTACGGAACCCAGCGCAGGCAGGATGTTAACGGCGCTATATCCTCCATAAAAGCTACCGAAATAGCAGATATTCCGCAGGTTAGTGTTGACCAGTTATTGCAGGGTAAGGCGGCAGGTGTAACCATTACACAAAACTCGGGTGGGCCGGGTAGCGCAACTTCGGTACGCATACGGGGTATCACATCACTTTCATTATCTAACGAACCTTTATATATTATTGATGGTGTACCCGTATCCGGCGATGCCAATAACGGTACTACCAGCGGCCGCTCGGCATTGTTATCGCCCAATAACGGCGAAACCGGTGCCAGCCCCTTATCTTTTCTAAACCCAAGCGATATCGAGTCTATCGACGTATTAAAAGATGCTTCGGCAACGGCTATCTACGGTAGCCGGGCATCCAACGGTGTAATTATCATCACCACTAAAAAAGGTAAGAACGGTAATTTCCGCATTGGTTACGATGGCTACTACGGCTTGCAGGAACAAGGCACGCATTTGCCTATGCTAAATCTTAAACAATATGCGAGGCTGCAGAATGCGCTCGCAGATGTGATCAATATAGCACGCCGCCCGGAATTTGCCAACCCCGAACTATTGGGCGATGGTACCGATTGGCAGGACGAGATCTTTAAAACCGCCAGTCAGCAAAGCCACCAGCTGAGCTTTTCGGGCGCTAAGGATAATACCGATTACTACGTTTCTACCGGCATCCTAAACCAGGACGGTACCGTTTTGGGTAACGATTTTAAACGCTATAACATCCGTACCAACGTAAACTCGCAGCTAAAGAGCTGGTTTAAAGTTGGGGGCACCATGTCTGGCAGTTACAGCTTTCAAAATACATCGCTCAGCAATAACACCGGTATTATTTATACCGCCTTGCTAAGCGCGCCAGATCAGGTGGTTTATAATGCCGACGGCACCTACGCCGGCCCGCAAGCCGACCAGATTGGTGGCCAGAACAACCCGGTTGAGCAGGCTTTAAGGATAACCAACAACCTCACCCGCTACAACTTCAACGGTGGCCTTTATGCTGATATTAAATTATCTAAAGACCTCACCCTAAGATCTGAAGGAAACGGCGATCTGAATTTCACCTACTCTAAATTGTTCAGGCCTACTTATAACAACGGGCCAAGGTTTGTTAACCTAACAGCATCGCTGCAGGAGTATAACAGCCGCTCATCTTACTGGACCTGGAAAGAATTTTTAACCTATAACCACACCTTTGCTAAAAAACATTACCTGCAGGCAACCGTAGGGCACGAGCTTATAAACATCAACTACAAAGATAACTCTGCATCCATCCAAAGCTTTTTGAGCGATGATCTGCAATCTTTAAGCTTGGGGGATGCCAAAACAGCTACCGTTAGCGAATATATTGGCCCAACGGATGTTTTAGAATCGGCTTTCGCGAGGGCTATCTACACGTTTAATGACAGGTATAGCTTAACTGCAACCTTCCGTGCAGACCGTTCTTCAAAATTTGCGCAGGGCCACCAAACCGGATACTTCCCATCGTTTGCGGCATCGTGGCGCTTATCCGAAGAACCTTTCTGGAAAAACATTAAACCATATGCAGACAACGTAAAACTGCGCTTAGGCTACGGGCAAACCGGTAACCAGGCTGTACCTAATTACCTATACGGCTCGGCGCTTACCTCTGTAATTACCGGCCAGGGCAACGGTTTCGGTATTGATAAAATTGCCAACCCTAACCTCACCTGGGAAACAGCCATCCAAACCAACGCAGGTTTAGATGTGAGTCTGTTTGGCGGCAGAATAGATGCCACTATTGATGTTTGGAAAAAAACCTCCAAGAACTTCCTTTTCCAGGCCAATTTACCTGCTTTCCTGTTAGGGCAAACGGCAGAATACTCTGGCGTAGGCGTTATCAGCCCGCCATTTGTTAATGGTGGTAAGCTAAATGCCAATGGTTTTGATATTTCTGTGAACAGCAGAAACATTGCCGGCAAAAACTTCAGATGGAGCACCACGCTGATATTTGGCCATTATACCAACAAGGTAATTGAACTGTACCCGGGCATCCCCTACCGCGGGCAAAACGTAACCACCAGCTTCTTGTCGTTACCGGTAACGCGTACACAGGTGGGCAGCGCGGTTGGCGAGTTTTATGGCTACAAGGTGAAGGATATCTTCAGAACGCCGGATCAGCTGCGCAACGCACCTATCCAGTTCGGCAGGCCGGTACAGAGCACCAGCGGCGGTACCTTCCTGGGTGATATCCAGTACGAGGATTTGAATAATGATGGCAAAATTGACGCTAACGACCAAACCTTTATTGGTAACCCCAATCCTAAGTTTACTTACGGCATCACCAACAACTTCGCTTACAAGTCGTTCGATCTATCAATATTCCTGAACGGTTCTTACGGCGCTAAAATATTTAACGTTTTAAACTACCAGATAGCAGGCCTGGGCAGCCTTTACCAAAACCAGGTGGCTTACGTGGCCAACTTTTGGACACCCACCAACCCTAATACCAACATACCGCGCCCGGTTGCAGGCGATAACCCCAACCTGATTAACTCCGATCGTTTTATCGAGAGCGGCTCGTTCCTCAGGATCCAGAACGTAACTATGGGTTACACACTGCCGGGTGCTGTTGCCAAACGTGTAAAAATGGAAAGATTAAGGGTGTACCTCAGCGGCCAGAATTTATACGTATTCACGCCGTATAAGGGGCTCGACCCGGAGATCGGTTCTGTAAACCAGAACGTGTTCCTCAGCAATGTTGACCTTGGAAGGTTCCCGATACCGCGCACTATTGTTTTTGGTGTTAACGCTTCATTTTAATTTAAGAAACCCGTCATGAAAAAGCATACAAAATATATCATCATACTTACTGTTGCACTTGGCCTGTTTACCGGCAGCTGCAAAAGAGAATATTTCGACAGGCCGCCAAAAAGCCAGATAACGGTAGATAACTTTTATCAGAATGCCGAACAAGTTAGAGCCAGCACACTGCTTTTATACAGTGCGCCATGGTTTGGCTACAGCGGTAAAGGGGGCTGGTCTATAACCGAGTTAGGCGGCGGTAACGGCCGCACCTACTCGGCAGATATCATCAACTTCCAGGATTTTTCGGTAACGGAAACCAACTTTGAGATCTCCGCCGTGTGGAACTCTTTATTTATAGAGGTAGCACAGGCCAACGCTGTAATTAACAACCTGCCTGTTAAAGTACCGGCATCTGTTGATAAAGCCGTTGTAAACAATGCCCTTGGCGAAGCACGCCTGTGGCGCGCGCTTGCCTACTTTCACCTGGTGCGCATTTTTGGCCCGGTACCCATTGTAGAGAACACGTTTGATTACGTAAGCAACTTCCAGATCCCGCGTAATCACGTGGCCGACGTTTACAAATTGATAGTAAACGACCTGAAGTTTGCGGAGGCTAACTGCTACACCGCGACCCGCAGCGGCAACTCGCCCTCTAACTCACGCGTATCCAGCGGTTCTGCATCGGCTTTGCTGGCTAAGGTTTACCTGTACATGCAGGATTATCCTAACGCCCTTGCCGAAGCTAATAAAGTAATTAACAGCGGCGAATTTAAACTGTATGGTATAGATGTACCGGGCAAAACCTTTGCAGATCTCTTCCTTACCATCAATAATAATAACGAAGAATCTGTTGTGGCCCTGCAATGGGCAGGTAACGGCGGTTATGGCCGCGGTAACCCATTCCAGGCGGCGGTTGCCTTCAGCAGCCAGATAACCGGTACCGGCGACGGCTATGGCCAGATGGCACCAACCTTTGATCTGCAGGATAAATTTGACCCGAACGATCTGCGCCGTAAGGCAACCTATATGCTGCCCGGCGATAAATACCCCGAAATAAACCAGGCAACAGGCGGTTACACCTTACCTGCCGACGCTAGTTCGCAGGGTACACACGCACAGGTTAAAAAATATGTGGTAGGTACCCCGGCAGATAACGGCGGCGTTGGCGGTGCGCAATCATCTGCAAACAACACTTACCTGATGCGCTACGCCGAGCTATTCCTAATAAAAGCCGAAGCCATTATGGCCGGGGCCAAAACAAGTTCAGACCCGGACGCACTGGCAGCCATCAATACCATCAGGAGAAGGGCTGGCTTAGGCAACCTGGCAATAATAGACAGAAGGGGTTTTATAACCAACCCTAACTACGTAGCCGGCAGTAACCTGAAAGGGCAGCACTGGCCAACCATATACCAGGATGACCTGCTTGATGAAAGGCGCCGCGAGTTTGCCTTTGAGAACGATTATTTTTACGACCTGATGCGTTTGGACGGTTACAACAAAACCACCCACCCTATTGCCCTGCAAATTATAAAACAGCAGGATAAGGGCGCATCCGACGGGCAAAACCCGCCTAACCGTTACGGCAACGGCTACCTCACCAATATTACCGATGCCAGCTTCCAGTTCCCCATCCCGGCTACAGAAACAGCGGCCGACCCTCGTTTAAGAGACGATCCAGAACCTTATGTTTTCAAATAATTTAATCATTATCAACATGAAATTAAATATAAAAATATTCGCCCTTGTACTGTCGGTATTGGCCGTATGGGGATTTGCATCCTGCAAAAAAGATGCGCAAGGCGGCAAAAGCGCACCAACTGTTGAGCGTGTTCGCCTGCTGAGTAAAAACGATACCATCAGGGATGTTATTCACCAGATAACGCTCGATTCTATCAGCGTGTACGATCAAACGCGCTTAAACCCCTTCGATTCTACCATCGCCTCGGGGCGTTTAAGCACGCCGTATGCTATATTGGGCACCAACCTGCTTACCACCCGTTCGGTATCAATCAACGGCGTATCGGTATATTTTAACCCGGGTTTGGTTACCGATAAAAGCATTATCCTTACCATCCCTGCTACTGTACCATTCGGGCCAACACAAAGCAATAAGCTAACTATTGTAACGCAATACGGCACGGTAGATTTTACCTTCTCTATTATGCAGCCGCCGCCGGTTATAGCAAGTTTTGCACCGCTGGCCGCAAGTGAAGGTGATATTATTACCATAACCGGTACGGTATTCAACTCGGTATCAGCCGTAAAATTCAATGATGTACCGGCAGAAATTGTAGGCACGCCCACCAATACCGAAATAAAGGTTAAGGTACCTGCAGGCGTAGTACAGGCCAATTTGTTTGTTACCACACCGGGCGGAACCAGCAAATCGCCGGGCACATTCGGCTTTAAGGCGCTGGTTTATGATGATAGCTTCCCTACAGGTTGGGGATCGTACTTTGGCTACAACAGCACCAGGGATATTGCCAATGCAGAACAACCTAAAAGAGGCACGGCAGCTATCAAAACAACCTTCTCTGATGCATACGGTGCATTCCAGGTGGGGTACAACGGCGCAACCCTTGATGTGAAAAAGGCAGGATTAACGTCTATAAAATTCTCGGTGTATGGCGGTGCGTCTACAGCGGGTAAAAGCATCCAGGTGGTAATAAACGGCGCATATGGCTCGGCCGTTGTGGTACCGCTTTCTACCGGCAGCTATACCGATTATACCATCCCGTTAAGCTCGCTGGGTAACCCGGCCGTAATTAACGAGCTGGTAATACAAAACTATGGCGGCAATGTGCCCAGCACTATTTATATAGACGATATAGGCTTCATTTAATCAACAAAAACGACCAAAGCTACCGGGCTTGCCTGCGCTTTGGTCTTATCTAAAAGACAGCATTCATCATGAATAAGATATTATATATAACACGCATTTCGGCAGCCTTTATGCTGCTGATGTACTGCTCGGCCTGTAAGAAACAAAACTTTGATAATGTAGAAGTTCCGGATGTGCCGCTTTTAACCAGCACCGGCAATGTTACCCCTGCCGATAGCTTGGGCATACTAAAAACCCTTACCACAGGCAGCTTTACCAATATGGGTATGGCGGTAACATACGGCCCTATGCTTAATGATAGTAAATACCTGGCTACCGTTAAAACGCATGCCAATAACATCACCTTTGGCAACGAGCTGAAGGAAGGATCGGTAGTAAGCAGCAACGGTACCTACAATTACACCACCGCCGATGCCCTGTATAAGATCTGCGCCGATAACGGTTTACAAGTATTTGGGCACACGCTGGTTTGGCATTCGCAGCAAAATGCTACCTATTTAAATTCGCTTATTGCGCCGCAGGTTACAGCACCTGTTTATACCAACGTACTTGCTAATGGCGGCTTTGAGGCGGGCAGCGGCTCATCGTTCACCAATTGGTCGGCTTATAATGGCGGCACATCATTCTCATCAGGCAGTGGTGCAAGCGAAGTGCGCACAGGCAGCCGCTCGTTAAAAGTTACAGTAGCTGCCAACGGCGAACCTTACAACGTACAGCTTGCCAGCGATTTGTTTACCACTACCGTGGGCACCACCTACACCATGACGTTTTATATAAAAGCATCGGCAGCAGGCGGTAAAATGCGCATCTCCACAGGTACTACGGCACAATACTCGGCAGATTACAACACCACTACCGACTGGGCGCCATACACCTACAGCTTTGCCGCAAAAGATGCGCAAACAAGGGTGTTAATTGATATCGGTTCTAAAGCCAATACCTATTATCTTGATGATATTACGGTAACCGGCCCGGCTACAGGTTCCTCAGTTGAGTTGACCCCGGCGCAAAAGGCCACCATTATTGATAACGAAATGAAGCGTTACATCACCACCACTATACAGCATTATGCGGGCAAAATAAAAGCCTGGGATGTGGTGAACGAACCTTTCATGCAAAACGGCGCATTGCGTACCACCGCTACATACACTATACCTGCAACCAATACAAACAGCGAGTTTTTATACGCACCCTACATTGGCGATAAATACAACAGCAGGAATTATGTGTTAAAAGCATTCCAGTATGCTAAGGATGCAGATGCTACTGCTTTACGTTTTATTAACGATTACAACCTGGAAACTTCGAGGCTAAAAACCGATTCTATGGTTGCCCTGGTAAACTTTATTAACAAACAGGGAGCTTTGGTTGATGGCGTAGGCACACAAATGCACATTGCTTATAACACCTCGCATACAGGGATTGATTACGCGTTTAAAGCACTGGCCTCAACCGGTTTAAAAGTAAGGATCTCGGAACTTGATGTGATAGTAAACACTTCCAGATCGGCTACCTACGTACCCAGCGTTACCATTTTGGGCCTGCAGGCAGATATGTATAAATACGTTATCGCATCGTACCTCAAAAATGTGCCGGCCGCCCAGCGCTACGGTATAACCGTATGGGGCGTAGCCGATACCGATAGCTGGCTAAACACCGCTGCCACACCGGATGTTCCGTTGCTGTTTGATAAAAGCTATAAAAAGAAAGTAGCCTTCTCCGGATTTATCCAGGGGTTGAAATAGGCTTTTCAAACTCAAACATATTCAATAACAAAGCGGGAGGCACAATACATGCCTCTCGTTTTGTTATTATACCGGGTGGATTTCTGCTTAAACAACCAGGTTAATTCAGAATCTCTACAGAATGTTTTTGTAAATCGCGGTTTATGGCATTCATCTCACTGGTTAAAAAGGCCGAAGCCTATGTAACCACATTTATAACTAATAACCTGCCTGCAAATATGCATTTCCATAATTTACAACATACCCAATATGTTGTAAATGCGGCAACAGAGATAGGCCTCCGCAGCAATTTAACAAAACAGGAGATGGTTACGGTGAAGCTGGCCGCCTGGTTTCATGATACAGGCTACTGCTTTGCCTACAGCGGGCACGAAGATGGCAGCATAGCTATAGCCGCTACCTTTTTAAGTCAGCAAAAATGTAACGACGAGCAGATAAATATTGTAACCAATTGCATAGCTGCAACCCGTATACCTCAAAACCCCAAAACGTTGCTGCAACGCGTTATCTGCGATGCCGATATGCATCATTTAAGCGACAAAGAATATCTGATTTATGCTACCCGTTTAAGAAAAGAATGGGAATTTAAGCTTAACAAAAAGTATACAGCTGCAGAATGGCAGGAAGACAGCCTGAACTTATTGATAAAACATCAATACTTTACAGATTACGGAAAAAGCGTACTGCAGCAGGGAAAGCTGAATAATATAGATAAGCTGCTTACACTTTAATAACCAAACCTGTAGGCAACTCTAAATACCGTTTGCTTTAGAACCGTTTTACCCCACCTTTCGTATCGGATGCTCAGATCAAGGCCGGAGGTTTTTCCGCTATGTACAATGTAGCCGGCTCCAATGCCGTAAGCAATAGCTTTTTGCTTTTCGTAGTTTAGGCCGATAGCTGCCCCCAGGTCAAAATCCATATAAATATCAGGGCTTAAAAATGCCGCTGCACCCGCTTTAACAGGGATAAAAGCTGCCTTTGGTTGCCCGTCTTCTGCAGGGTGTTTAAAAGAAAACTGTGTGTACCCCGCCGTTAAACTTACACCATAACCGTCTCCTGCTAAAGGCAACTCAAATTTAAGTGAACCACCGTAGCCTGTTTTATAATGGCTTTTAAGGGGGATAGCCACCTCCGGCCCAATGCTGAATGCCTTGGTCATAAATGCATCCGGATCGCTGTTGGTTTGTGCATGGGCGCTAAAAACAAATAAGGTAAAAAGGGCAACTAAAATTATTTTCATGTAGGGCGTGTGATATTGCATCGAAGATCAAAATAAAATCTGTCTAAAATCTGTACAGACAGGCGCTATCTATTTTTCAATAAAAATAACGCATTTCGGCATCAGTTTGTATAAAAGCAACATGTTTTCTTTTCTGAGAAGAAACAATTATTGTCAGCCATGGGTAAGAAAAGCAAATAATTCAATTTAAACATCAGATGTTTAAATATTAATCCGATGTTTGTACCGTAATTTCTAACAAAGATGGAAAAAGAAAAACTGTCCGACCAGGTAGCCGCAAGGATAAGGCAGGATATACAGGACAAAAAATATAAAGCCGGCGAAAAGATCCCCGCAGAACCCGAATTGATGAAGATCTATGCCGTAGGGCGTTCATCGGTAAGGGAAGCCGTTAAAAGCCTGGCGATGGCCGGCGTACTGCTGGTTAAACAGGGCGATGGTACTTATATCAACGAGATGAGCCCGGCAATGCCTATAGACCAGCGCCTGCGCAATGCGGGGTTTGATGAGATAAACGCAGTAAGGATTCTGCTGGAAGAAGAAATTGTACGCCTTGCATCCGAAAAGCATACCCCCACCCATCTGCAGGAGATAGAAAAGCATTTAACAAACCGCAAGCAAGCTATCCTGAATGAAGACCGCGAAGCCTGTACCAATGCCGATATCGCCTTCCATATGGCTATTGCAGATGCATCAGGCAATAGTGTGCTGGCAGCATTGTATCAAAACTTTACACAAACCATCCGTACATTTTTTGCTAAACGCGATGCACAGGGCCTTAACCATTTCGCCATGAGCCACCACCTGCATGAAGACCTGTACAATGCCATCCGCAGCAAAAAAAAGAAACAGGCGCTGGAGATCATCCGCCATATTTTAAACAACAATTACTAAGAGTTATGACAATCCTCACATTCACATTATTATTACTGGCCGGCGCTTATCTGGCAGGCCTGGTTGGTTCGCTTACCGGCCTGGGTGGCGGCGTGGTTATTATCCCCCTGCTTACTTTGGTTTTCCATATAGATATCCGCTATGCTATCGGTGCCGCGCTGTTGGCTTCCATTGCCAATTCATCCGGCGCAGCCAGTGCTTATGTTAAAGAAGGTATCACCAACATCCGGCTTGGGATGTTCCTGGAGATAGCTACCACTGTTGGCGCAGTAATAGGCGCGGTGATAGCCGTTTATACCCCTACTAATACTATTGCCATCCTGTTCGGTTGTATCCTGCTCTTTTCCGCCGCCATGACGCTGCGAAAAAAGAACCAGGAAGCCCTGCTCAGCGGCAGCAACGCAGCTAATGTATTAAAACTTAACAGCACCTACCCTACCAAAGATGGCCCCGTAAGCTACAAGATCAACAACGTAGGGCTTGGCTTTTCTATCATGACGGTTGCCGGCGTATTCTCGGGCTTGTTGGGCATTGGTTCCGGTGCGCTTAAAGTACTGGCTATGGATTCTACCATGCGTATCCCTTTTAAGGTAAGTACCACTACCAGTAACTTTATGATAGGCGTTACTGCTGCAGCCAGCGCAGTGGTTTATCTTCAACGTGGCTATATGGATGCCGGCATTGCCTTCCCGGTGGTGCTGGGCGTACTGGGCGGTGCTTTTACAGGTGCTAAATTATTAACCCGTATAGATCCTAAAGTACTTAAATACATCTTCTGCGCGGCAATAGCCTTTGTTGCTGTAGAGATGATCTTTAACGGTTATAACCATAAATTTTAATATGCTATGAAAAACACAGTTTCAAAACACCGCTTTGCCGACCATGATATAGAACAGTTCATAGGCCTGCAGTTAAGATACGGCGTTGTTATTGCCAGCCTTATAGTGCTTGCGGGCGGCATCCTCTACCTCATCGCATCGGGAGGTGCTCCCCTGCCAAACCACGAACAGTTTATTGGCGAAAAGGCCGGGTTTACTACCGCCGCGCAGATCTGGCAGGGTGTGCTAAGCCTTAATCCTAAGGGAGTTATAACAATGGGGGTAGTTATTCTTATCGCCACACCTATATTACGCATCTTCTTCTCGCTGATAGGTTTTGTGATAGAGAAAGACAGGCTTTACGTATTAATTACCATTGTGGTATTATCCGTTATGATGTTCAGCATATTTGGCGGCTTAAAAGTTTAAAACTTCAAACTCAACATATCATGAAAAATGCAAATAAAATCACCTGGGGGATAGCAGCAGCGCTATTGCTCAGTTTTTCAATTACCATAACCGGCTATGCCCAAAAGGCAGCTCCTGTTAAAAATATAGTACTGGTACACGGGGCCTTTGTAGATGGTTCGGGATGGAAGCCGGTGTATGACATCCTGGTGAAAAAGGGTTATCATGTAAGTGTAGTACAACAACCCTTAACTTCTTTTGAGAACGACCTTGCCGCCGTGCAGCGTGTGCTCGATCAGCAAAACGGCCCTTGTATATTGGTAGGCCATAGCTATGGCGGCGGTATCATCACCGAGGCCGGTAACGATGCACATGTAGCCGGCCTGGTTTACATTGCCGCACACGCACCCGATAAAGGCGAATCTGAAGCGGATAACGGCAAACGCTTTCCATCCGCTTATAAATCGTTACAAAAACCGGCTAATGGCTTCGATTATATCGACCCGGCACAGTTCCCGGCAGATTTTGCAGCCGACCTGCCCAAAGATAAAGCCGAATTTATGGCTAACGCCCAAATGCCCACTGCCGACGGTGTGTTCCACGCCATTATTCAAAACCCGGCATGGCGCGTAAAACCAAGCTGGTACATGGTAGCCAAAGCCGACCGCATCATCAACCCCGACCTGGAACGCATGTACGCCAAGCGCGCCAACAGCACCACCGTTGAAATAGAGGGTGCAAGCCACTCCGTTTTTGTATCGCACCCTAAAGAGGTTGCCCAATTGATCATAAACGCGGCAAGCAAATAACTTACCCGAGCTTACTTTCGATAAAGCAATAACAGCTATAAACACAGAGAGGCCGGTTCAACACAAACCGGCCTCTCTGTTATAAATAGATCTTAAACGCTGCCTTAATTCTTCTGTTGCGACAGAAAAGTAACCAGCGATGCAAACTCCTCGTACGATAAGGCATTGGCCAGCCCGGTTGGCATCATAGATGTTTTCATTTCCTTGCGGGATAGTACATCTGATGCCTTGATGGTGAACACCTCGCCTGCTATGTTACGCATTACTATCCGTTGTGCGGTTTCTTCGGTAATAAAGCCCATGTAGCTTTTGTTGCCTTTGGCCGATATTGTTACCGTGGCAAAACCCTGCGAAATAGATGCGCTTGGTTTCAGGATAGATTCGGCTATCTGCTGCCTGGTCATGATGGAGCCTATCTGCCCCATAAACGGCCCTTTCAGTTTCTCGCCCTTCTTAATGCTATGGCAGGCAATACAGCCCTGCTGCGTAAACAGCGCCTTGCCTTTAAAAGGGTCGCCTTCTATCTTGGCCAGGGCAAGCATAATATCCTCTATGGATGATTTGCCTATCTGCCCCTTCTTGTTGCTGATCTTGGCGAGGTCTATCCTGGCTTCTTTAACCACCGGCGCTTTTTCTTCGCCCCCGAAGGCGGTAATTTCCATTTGGTTACGGGCGTTCAGCTCGGCAAAGAATGGCTTGCGGGCTGCACCTGCCTTAGCGCGTAAACCTGTTAAAAAGGCCTTTATTTTTGGCGACGAGCCCCAAACCACCGCCTTGTAATACGGGCCATGCGAATCTGGCCGGGTACCCCACCACCACGAGCCATCATAATCGGCTTCGGTTTTATATAACCGGGCAAGCGTTACCAGTATCTGCTCTTTCAGCTTAGGTGTTTTAGCTTTGCCATAAGCGGCTATCAGGCCATCCACAGCGTGGGCATTGTGCATATAACGCAGGGCCCAAAGCGCCAGCGTAGCGTTTTGTGTACCTATAGCGCTTACACAGGCACTCACGGCATTCATGCTCACCAGGGCACGCACAGCCAGGTGGGCCGGCACAATGGCCGAATTTGGCTTGGCATGCGGCCCTTCCACATCTTTGGCTGGCGCTTTAAAAGATGCAGGCACAGCTATTTGTAACAGGTACTTAGCGGTTTCGGGCTTATTAAGGCGGGCCAAACCAATTATAGCGGCAGCCTTTACCCTGTCTGATGCATCGGTTAAGGCTTTTATAAATGGCTCTGCGGGTACGCTTACTAAACGGGCCTTTCTATCGGTAAGTGCCTTTAAAGCAAACTCGTGCAGAGCCTTATCTGCCGAGAGTTTTACCAGATCGGTAATGCCGCCTTCGCCTGCAATTTGCGCGTAGGTAAATAAGCCTGCCACACGGGCATAAAGCGGTAAGGTTGTAGCCGATGCAACGGCCAGTGCCGCAGGGCCAGCCTCGCTGGCAGGGCGGGTAAGCAACTCCTGCGAGGCATACAGGCGGGCTACGGCGCTTGGCGTAGTAAGGATATTGGCCAGCTCTTTTACAGATGCCGCCTGCAGGTTAGGGAATGCTTTATACACCCAGTTAGACGGCACCGCACGGATAACATAGCCTTTAGACGGATCGCCGGAGTACCCTGCGCCATCCCAGGCAGAAAGGTACAAACGGCCCGAGCCATCCACATCCAGATCGGTTATCTGCGGCAGCTGTATAAACTCCTCTTCCTTTTGGGTAAAGCTGGCGCCGCTTGGCGTTACGCGGTGAATATACAGCTCGTTGCGGCCCCAATCGGCCATCATGGGTACGTGGTTGTACTTTTCGGGCCAGGTGGGTTCGTCCATAAATAAGGCGCCTGTGCCGCTGCCACCGCCGAGGTCTGCCAGTGCAGGCAGCAGTTCATCAGTAAAATGCTGAAACAACAGCGGGTAGCCATACTCGGCAGATTGAATATGGTGCGAGAAACGGATGTTCCAGCCGCCGCCATCGTTGGTATTATCGCGGGTAAAAACGTTCATGTAAGGGTCAATAGCCACATCATAAATGTTACGGGTACCGTGCGAGTAGATCTCCATTTCGGTACCATCGGGCCGTACACGCACAATGCCCCCGCCCAGCATAGTAAGCTTTTTGCCCGAGCGGTCTACAGCATCATGAAAGCCAAAATCGCCCACGGCGATGTAGATCCAGCCGTCAATACCCATGCGGATGCCGTTGGTGGCGTGGTCGGTACCACGCTCGGCCAGCATGTTGGGGTTGCTAAGGTGCTCAATAAGCGGTTTAGAGGGGCCGTCGGCAATGCCGTTGTGGTCTTTATCTTCAAACACAACCAAATCCATACCGGTTGCCTTTTCGGTTTCTTTAGAAAATATAGTGTGCAGTACAAACACCTTATCGCCCAGTACAAAAATACCGCGGGGGTTATCTACCCGTGCAAACTCGGTGTGCTGGTCTATCTTGCCATCGTTGTCGCTATCCACCAACCGTAATATCCTGCCCTTGCCGGGTGCTTTCCCCAGCGAACCCATCATATCCACCCCAACAAAAACCTCGCCCGTTGGCGCAGCAGCAAGGCAGGCGGGGCTTGGCGTAAGTTCGGGCCCGGCAAACGGCGTAACCGTTAAACCCTTCGGCCATGCCGCCGACTTCAGAAACGGCGCAGTATTATTAGCCTGCTTCCGCAGCAGTACCGAATCGGCAAACGCAGTATTGGCCCTGGTATCGGCAGCCGTATAATATTTAAGTGTGCCCAAAAGCACCAAACAAAAAACAGTAGTAAAGGAGAGTTTTAACATATAAGCAGCTGGGTGTAAAGGTGTGTAACGTAAAAGCTGGCAATTTAAACTTTTGCAGGCTTAGTTGTACGGTTGATGTGTAAATAGTGAGGGTTGAGGGTGGCGGTTTTATTGGCAGTAGATACCTAATTATCTCCGTTCCGGCGTTCCGCTGTTCCGCTAATTAAAAAACGGAACACTGCGGAACACCTCATCATGCAAAACGGAACACCTACCGGAACACCAATTCTTACCAAACGGAACACTTTGCGGAACACTTTGCGGAACAGATCCCCCAGATCTCAACATATTCATTCTCATCTATTCTGCGGGGCACATTGTCCAAAGGATAAAGATCATTTGAACTTTTATAATTTTTTTCCATTGAGATAAAGATCAGGTTAGACTTATCTAAAACTTGCTCCTCTACCCACACCTAAAAATTTGCATTAATAAAGAATATTCTTTATATTTACAGTTATTTCCCAATTCCGCCATTAAAACCTTCCCCACCAAATGACACGTACCACCATCGAGATCCCTATAAGCACCAACCTTCGGCCCGATATGATTAACGATATCCGTAACGAAGTTGCCCGCAACAACCAGCGCCTGAAACGCCACGGCCTAACATCGGCCATTTATGCCGACGAACAAAAAAGCAGCCTGCTGCTGGTAAAAACCTGTGCCGAATGGATGCACCAGGAATACGGCAAACCCCAGCCCCGCAAACTCTTTGGCGATTTTTGGCACGAGGGCGAACTGTGCATCCTGTTTGCCGATACCAACCTGGGCAAAAGCATCCTGGCGGTGCAAATTGGCAACCACCTTAGCAAGGCCGATTGCATGCAGCCCTTTGCCAACCAGCTGCCCGGGCCGGCCATTGTGTTGTATGTAGATTTTGAGATGAACGCCAAACAGTTCGAATCGCGCTATTACCACAGCCAGTGGGGCAGCCTGCATTTTGGCCACACCTTTTACCGCGCCGAGTTTAACCCCCAGGCCGATAACCCCGCCCTGTACGATAATTACGACGAATACCTCACCCAGAGCCTGGAGGCCGCCATTAGTAAAACCAAGGCGCAGGTAGTTATAATAGATAACCTTACCTATATGCGCCGCGGTACCGAACGCGCCAAAGATGCCCTGCCACTAATGAAACAGCTAAAGGCCCTCAAAACAAAGCATAACTTAAGCATATTGGCGCTGGCCCACACCCCCAAACGCAAAGGCAACAAACCGCTCACCCTGAACGATCTGCAGGGCAGCAAAATGCTCATCAACTTTTGCGATAGCGCCTTTGCCATAGGCGAAAGCCAAAACACCAGCGGCGCCCGCTACTTTAAACAAATAAAACAACGCAACGCGCAGCAAACCTATGGGGAAGAAAACGTTTGCGTTTGCCATATAGATAAAGAGCTCAACAACCTGCACTACGTTTTTGATGGGTACGCCCACGAAGAAAGCCACCTGCAAAAACGCGACCGCCACCTGCTGCGCCAGCAAGCCCTGCACCTAAAACAACAAGGCCACAGCTACCGCCAAATAAGCCAGGCCCTCAACATTGGCCTGGCCACCATAGCCCGCCTGCTCGACGGCGAAAAACACAACACCCAAACCGAACCCACAGAACCAAACCAACCCTCAGAAAAGGTGCTGTAGTGTTTCGTGGGGAAAGGCTGGCCCCGCTTTCCGCTCATACTGCGCAGGCCTTAGCCACAATGGCCGGTATCCGCTGCAATCAGGTTTAGGGGGAATTGTAAAGACATCTGTATCTGTCGAGATGAGAATAGTAAATTATGTAAAAAATAAATTATGGTCCCAGAATTCAAAATAATTACTTTAAGAAATTAATTAAATTCCACATTGCCTTGACTATTAATTTAGATGTGATACCTTTGTAAGCAATCACACTATACCTCCATATAAATGTCTAATAGTTCCAAAATTATCGACCTATACTCGGGGGTCGGAGGGCTATCATTGGGTGCCGTTAAGGCCAACTTTGATTTAATAGGCGCTGTCGAACACGAAAAGAGAATTATTGATAGCCACTCTAAGAACTTCCCAACTGTCAATCATATTTGTGCAGATGTGTCATCCCTTAGTGGAAGAGATTTGACTAGTTTAACGGGATTAGGAAATTCTGAACTTACTGGATTAATAGGTGGTCCACCTTGTCAAGGTTTTAGTACTATCGGTAAACGAAATATCTTAGATAATCGCAATAAGTTATTTGCAGATTTTTTTAGACTTGTAATGGAACTTCGCCCAGTATTTTTTTTAGCCGAAAATGTCCCTGGAATTCTAAATGAACAATATTCGGATATAAGGAAAAATGCTTTAAAAATTGCAGAAAATCATTATGACATATTGGAGCCGATAAAAATTAATGCCTCTGAATATGGGGCAGCCACTATTAGAACCAGAGTTTTTTTTATCGGCGTTAGAAAGGATGTATCGGGTGCTGAGTTAATACCAGCAGCAATATATAAGTTAAAGACATCTGCTACTAATTTTGTGAAAGACGCACTTCAAGGATTGCCACTAAAAATATCTGATACTTGGCTTACTTATAATTCAAGCTGGCAAAAAACCACTCCTATTGTTAATAGTAAATACCTTAATTCTCTAAATTCGATTATAGAAAATGTGGGACAAGAAAATGCTATTAATCGTTTTCTTAAGGCAGAAGTATCTAGTTGTTTTGGGACTAAGCATTCGAGCGATATAACTAAAAGATATGCTGAATTATTGCCTGGGAAACAAGATAATATTTCAAAGTCGGTTAAATTAAAGGAAAACGGCTATTGTCCTACTTTACGAGCAGGTACAGACAGCTCGAAAGGTAGTTATCAGGCAGTTAGGCCTATTCATCCGACCGAATCACGAGTAATAACTCCGCGCGAAGCTGCACGTCTGCAAGGATTTCCGGATTGGTTTCAATTCCACGAAACAAAATGGCATAGCTTTAGACAAATAGGAAACAGTGTTTGCCCAATTGCAGCTCAAAAAGTTTTATGCGCTGTAAAATCGACGCTTAAAATGTAACTTTTGAGTAATATGGTAAATACATATAGTATTTAGTGTATCCTTCGATTAACTGCTCGTGATAGTCTTCAGTATCACCGTCATCACCGTATTTAAAGTTAAGCTTACTTGCCAACGTTTTACATCCTAATTTTTTCAGCTTTTTATCAATGGCAATACGTTCACTAACTGTCATGATAGGCACTTTTATTTCATTCCCCCCGATTAGAAAATCTTCGTGATTACTTAAATTAATAAATGGCCATTTTTTTAATCCGCTATGCACCAAAAAATTATCAATTGACTTTTCTTTAGTTACAATACCCGTCATTGTGGTCATCATAAGTCCATCAGCATATGTAAATGCAGCTAAATTATTATAGGATAAGTTTTTCCTAGCCTTTGAAAAACCCCGTTGTAATGCTTTGAAAGCCATTGACCTTATAACCATAGCATAATTTGTAGAAATATCACTTACTTTGACCCAATTGGGTAAGTAATGTCGTATAGTTTCGTCTTCATTAAATTGTTGAAACAATTTAGCATAATTCGGATTTTGCGGTAGTTGGCTACTAAATGTAAATTTTAATATATCTAATTCTTCTGCTTTCTGAGCAAGATATTCTAAGTCTTGAAATTGTTGCGCATAATCCTTAGAGGCATAATCTAACCAAACTATCTGACTTTTATCATACTTGAAACTATCACCAGTGATATATTCTGTACTCGACATTGGATATAATTTAATAAACGAATACGGATTGTTAAACCTCTGTCTACTATAAGCACAAGAATCCATCTCAATACTATCCATGTTTGTAATACCAAATTCCGAATGAAGGATTTTAAAATCCTCTAAAAAAGCGGCCCCAAAACCGACATATCTATAACTTTTCAAGTCTATTTCTGGGATACGATCTAACATCTTTAATATCTTGATAAACAGATTTCTTTCAATTGCCTTGTGCGGTCTTAAATGATAGGGTATTGTTGCAGCAGCTGCCTTATTATTCATATAATTACAATACTATTTTGTCTGAGAATAAAATTGATCGAAACACCAAGCACCAACATCATTTGGTGTGGCAGTTGGGTTTTCCAGGTAAGTATCCTTAATTAAGGTAACTTGATTTTTATGTCTTTTGAATGAAATAGAAAGAATATCCTTATCTTTTGTAATGATTGGCTTCGGAAGATCGGGCAGCTGATATGCTGCCGAGTCATTTCTCTTTTTATCTTTTGGATCTAACAACTCTGAACTTTCTTGTCCAAGTTTTAATGCGGCAATAGGTTTCAGATCAGAAAAAAGAACCGTTCTTTCTTCGCTATCGGTTTTCCATTTATTTGTAAAATCAGTGAAATACTTTATGCCTTCTTTCACTTTATTTTTAACCTCAGAATAAATTGGTGAACTTGTATCAACACCTCGTTTTGTGGTAGTTACCGGCAATTCTAAAGAATTTTTTGCCCTGAAATGCACTACGCCTGCTATTGCAATAAATTGAGTATGATATTGAGGTACTGGATAATCTCCCCACCCAGTTAAGTATGTTTTATCAGCATACAAAACAATACGATCATTACACAATATAGTAATACCGGCGTTTTCAGTAATTCGTTTTGCTAAATTTCCTTCTAACTCTTCATCAATTTCTATAGATGTAGCTGGTTGCCTGTAAAACCCAACAATTACGTCAACCTTAACTCCATTGATAGTATTAGAATAAAAATAGGGTGTAATAGATTGCCCTATCTTTCTATTCGATGTCAAAATATTGATATCTACAGCACTAATTAATTTCCCATTGACTGTTAAAGTAAATCCTTGTTTAATTATATAGCCATAATGCTTTTGTAAATCTTCACGCAGTTCTGTTATAAAGCCAGCTTCATCTTTAAATTGCGATTGAATATTGGGATTGAGATTAGTAACTTTAATAGATGTGCCATAAGTTAAAAGCCTCTGCTTGATATCATCGTAATTGATCTTAGAAAAATCAAAATACCATTCTGGAGTTGTCGACCAACTATCTGGAATTATAACTGAAAATGTATCGGTTGTTGTATGCGACAAAATCTCGGCAGCAACACCCATTTTAAAAATAGCTCTTTTCATACCAATTCCATACATCCCTATCGTTTCAAGATCGTCATCATTATCGTATTTGTCAGATCTGCCCATTTTAAAAGCATATTCCTTAGCTACGTTTAAAGGTATCCCACCGCAATTATCTGTTAAGATAAATTCATTTTCATTAAGTGTTATATTGCCAAAATAGCCTTTGTACATCTCAAGAGATTTTTCTGCGTCTCCTTTATACTGGCGATGAACTCCATCTATACAATTATCCAATAAGTCCATAATTGCATCATTTAATGCTATATCACGGGATAACATTGACATAAAAAACCTCTTGGTCGGAAGTGCTGTTACTTTATTATCAGGTATTATGACGCCATTGTCGTCAACATAAGATTGTGGCATAATGAATGTGGTTAGGTTTACGTTATGATATCGCAATATAGTAATTTATGATTATCCGTTAATATGACTGATATATTTTCAAAAGAAAAAAGAAGTCTAATAATGAAAAGCATCAAGGGTGTAAATACTACTCCCGAGCTAATCGTTAGAAAATTCTTATTTAAAAAAGGCTTTAGGTTTAGTTTACATAAAAAAAATTTGCCCGGCACGCCAGATATTGTTTTAAAAAAATATAAAACCGTAATATTTGTGAACGGGTGTTTTTGGCACGGGCATTTAAATTGCAAAAAATCGGGGCTACCAAAATCTAGAACAGAATTTTGGAAAAGCAAAATTGAGAAGAATGTTAATAGAGATTTAAACAATAATAAAAAGTTGAAAAGCTTAGGCTGGAACGTTATTATCATTCATCAATGTGAAATTAAAAATCAATATATGGACGAAACTATGGAAAATGTTACGTCCCAAATTAAAAGTATGATCTAAGTGATAAATTTAATATCTCCCGTTGCCGCAAGCGTCCAGGTTATGGCCCTTTACCAAGTAACTCCCCGCTGCCGCTAGCGTCCCGCTTGTGGCCAGTTACCAGGTAAACATGATGCGGCATAGAAAATAAATAAGTATAGTTTTTTTAATGTCTTCAAGCCACAAGCGGGACGCTTGCGGTATCGCAGAGTAGTAGCAGTGAATAAAGATTTTTAAGGAGACTTATCACCGCTGGTATGCTACCATGAACTATAAACTTCATCAAAACAAAGAAACCCCTCATCTTGTGGATGAAGGGTTTAACTTTAAGATTGGGCACCGACCTACTCTCCCACATTTTACTGCAGTACCATCGGCTCTGGCGGGCTTAACTTCTCTGTTCGGAATGGGAAGAGGTGGACACCGCCGATATAG
>Ga0247734_1001102_pt1 | contig 21325 bp, 19 predicted proteins | sample UWRJL103311B2_FD_180933 | JGI IMG/M metagenome (GOLD analysis project Ga0247734, IMG submission 180933) | Plant litter microbial communities from Arlington Agricultural Research Station in Wisconsin, United States - UWRJ-L103-311B-2 | ecosystem: Environmental > Terrestrial > Plant litter >... | reverse complement strand
GCATCGTTGTTGATACGTCTTTTGTTGTTCTTTTCTACGTCAGAGATTCTATTCCGAGATTGTGTTTGAGCGGTCTCGATTTTTGGTATGGCTGTAACCTCGAGGTTCTCATGGGGAGAACGCTGCTGAATCGCTGGTCGCGGCTGCTGCTGAGCTTCGACGACAAGCCATGGGGCTAGGGCGAGAAAAACGAGGCATAGTCGTACATAATTGACGACAAAGCCTTCACCAGGTGGCCGCCGTAGCGGCATGTTGGGCCTTCAATGTTGCCGAAAGTTGTGTGAGACCTCCGCCAGAGCGAATGTCTGCGAAGGAAATAGGATTCGGATCTGTTCAAGCGAAAGATCGATGGTCCAAGTCGAGAACCGAGTCGTCCAGAACTACTGAGATGCTCTAATGATAGACTACTGCTAAATTTCGGGCGGCCTCAACTTTGCGAGTTCGGCGTAGCGATATTGTGATATTCGGAGAATTGACTGACGCTATATGCAACTCCAGAGATTCGCAGGTAAAGAGAACACGCCACTGGAGCGACGACACAGATAGCGAAGCTGACGAATAGAATAAAACGGCGGTTTCAGTCGCCGGATGGATGGAATGAATTCAGTCGTCGAAAGGTAAGAATGAGGTTGATGATGAGGATGAGGTGAGGAGAATGGAAAGGTCAAGAAGGCAGTGGTTGGTGGTGTTGTGATTCGGCTACTAATGCGGACTAGCGTGAGGTACTGCTTCCGCCGCAAAATACGGGGGCTAGACGGTCCGCCCAGGGTGAAGATCGATCAAACAGCAAATGGCAGAGATTATATTAATTATTCCATCAATCTATTCCCGACTGTTATCCACACGCTTCAATTCGCAAGGCGGAAAAGGAGCAGAGTATGATGATGATGATGGTGGAAGTGAGGAAAAGACGGGAGGGAAGGTGAAAGAATTTGGATTTGTGCGGTGACAAGAGAAAGGCTATGCCCTCGTCAGTCAGCTTACGCCTTACATATTAGTCGACAAGTTCTCCTTAGAACGTGTTGTGTATGGCTCAACAATGCCCATGATTTTTCCTTTTGTACAGTTGGATTCAACTCCACTCCACCACGACTGGAATCTCCACTTGTTTCGTCGGTCTGTTGGCTCCCAGTCAATATCTGATCACCATGAATAAGTCTGTCCTCTTCCCCCACTTCGTCCAGGACTTTTCGGCCGCCCCCAAAAAGCAACACCCAACAAACTCTCCCACAAACCTACCAATAAAGTCTCGCTTATACTATTGAAATATCGGCGCCAAAACTACTTGTTGAAGGGCGAAGATCCTGCGCCGTAATACAACACATCACAAATTCTAGCTTGGGTCATGCAGCAAGTAACACACCCCCCAGTCTTACAAAGGTTCGATGTACGAAGTACGACTGCTCGGGTACAGTACTAGTCAGATGGGTCAATTTGCAGGAAGATGAAACAGAATTTGACGACATGCCAACCCAATAAGTACTGTATGCTTTGACTTCTCCGCAATCACCTTCATTTTCTCCACCTGTGGGGGTGTAGAGCATTGATTCTTGGGCCACGTCTGGATGGGAATGGGGACAGGGACGGGGACGGTACCAAGGGCGAGGGTACGAAGGAAGATACGACGAGTACCAGTATCCTACGGAGAAGGTCTGGCAGCTGAGCCTCGTGTCCTACACAACGCCTGCACTGCAACATGCTCTTTATGTGCAGTAATTGATTGATCTGCATGCACATATCCCCCGCGATGCAATTTAGTATTGTTCTAATAAGAACGGTGTTGGACCCAACACCTGCTCTGATTGCATGTCAATAATCACCAACCAGCTGAAAACACCAGCATTTGGAAGGATCTGTTGGAAGCTTTCCAACGGGTGGCGCAGATACCGGTTTTCACCATTGCCCTTTTCAAACTCTAGCAAATGGGCTCTCCCTACACGGTCGCTATGTGAACGAACATTCTCCCACTATTTAAACTCAAAAATTTAATTCAACTCCCATACCCGGTTTTCCAATTGGACATGTAGAAATCCGACGCCACAAATGTCGAATCTCTCATTGATAAGTTATGTGAATCGTTACAGAGCTCTAGAAATATGGTGGTATCAGCTGGCTCCTACGGAATCTCGTCTACCGAGAAGCGATCAAGTTTCTTGCCACATTTGGCTTTTCACAAGGTTCATAGCAATATTAGCGGATAAATATAAGAATCACACTCACGGCTTTAAGTTGAAATCACGAGACCAGTTAAAGTCGACTTCTAATAAGCTTCTACTATACGTTGGGCAAGTTATATTTCGTTCTATGCATGTATGCTATATCATCTCGACGGCCCCATTATGATTTTGAGACAAACAGTCTGATCAAGCCTATGCCGTAATCAAACAATAACTCCGTAGACCCCAGACGATAGAAGAGAGAGCAGGGCAATTTTACTGGTGAGATAATCAAGGAATGATCTCCTCGTTCTCCTCCACGATTTCTTCGACAATCTCTTCAATGACCTGGTCTTCCTCGCCGCTGGTCTTCTTGATCAGACCTTCCAATGGATCCTCTGGTATACCGAGAGCCTCCTTTTCCATCTTAACATCATCCTCCATATTTGCTCTCCAGTGCATCCACTCCTCGAACAGTCTTCTCCGGTGCTCTACAACTGCGAGATCTGCAGATGCACCACGGTCCTTGTCCTCTTCATCGAAGACTCGGCTGTATTCTCGGAGATTCTTGCGGATTTGCTTTTGCTCCTCCTTGGTGAGCAACGTCGGTGGACGAGGTCTCCAGAGCCATTGCTTGAATTTCTCAACTGGTTCTTCACGGAGCTGCTCGCCCTTGAAGTCGTAAAGATGGTAGCCATTCTCCATCTGTACAATATTAGTAAACGTCTTTAAATATGTATATGAGGTTGCAAGAGAGTGCTTACAGTATGTTTCCAGATACTAGCACTGGTGGCAACATATCTTCCTGTTGGGTCCCAATCGATATCAGTGACACCGTAATGATCGGCAACATTCATGAGCTGTAAGTTGGCAGTCAAGTCCTTGTCGGTCTCTGGCTTTTCGCCCTCAAAGTCCATATCGTAGAACTCCATGTCGAAACTCTGCTGGGAGTGAACTGTGGCAACAATCACGAAACGACCCTTAGGAGACCAGTAGATGGCATTGCTGTTCTTTTTGTCGTAGGTTCGGATGTGCTTGAAATTACCAACTGCGGCTCCTCCCTTGACCTTTTCTGGGCAATAGAATGCTACTGAAGTCTTGGGTGGAACAGCTGAAGGTGCAACAACTTCGGCTGTGGTAATGATGACGAAACGGTCTCCTTTTGGCTCCCAGGCGAAGTTGATAACGGTGTCTTTGATGGAATCAACAACCTCAACAGGCACCCCCTTCTCTCGGACACGGAATATTTCTAAGCTGGTGGCAAGGGATTTCTTTGATTTGGAGTGACGATCAACTTTCACACAGAGATATGAAGCATCAGACTGCCAATGGAGCTTGGCATCGGTGACACTGAAAAGATTGAGGGTTCTGACAACCTCTTTTGAAGGTATGCTCATCAGACCAACCTTCGCAGGATTGCTGCCAATTTCCGGTGTCCAGTAACAGAAGAGTTGCTCGTAGGTCTTTATACCATCCCGATGAGGTGTTGCGGGTGCCCAGTCGAAGTCCATAACACCTTCAATCTTGATTGAGGTTTTGTCGAGAAGTCCCATACGTGGTAATTCATAGACAGATATCGAGGCTCCTTGCGTTAATCGTGCAACATACTTGTCGTCAGAGGACCATTTGAACGCTGGCCATACAACCTTTCTCTTGATAGGTTGACCAGCTTCATCGTTGCTGTTACTTGGCAGGTCGATATTTGCAAATGATCTTAGGGCCTTGCCAGTCTCAATGTCCCAAATAACGTAGTTCTTTCCATCGTCATCCACAGATAACATTGGGTGGCCTTCTTCGGGGATTGAGATTGGGCGATTTGACCATGTTGTCAGGTATTTCTCTCCAGGGGAGTAGTCAACAAGATTGACAAACGGATGCGCAAAACGCTTTTGCCGACTCCAGTTTGGTCCACCCCATAGCTGAACACCTTGTGTATGCATAGATGTTAAGAAGGTTCCTTGTGGTGACCATTGCACAAAGGATTCAGTCCAGTGCTGGCGGTCGACAATTTCCTCTGGCGCATCCTTCTCGTTATTCCACAAAACCTGAACTCTGTCGTCCTTGTACATAACGAACTGATCTCGACCACGTCCACTAGGATCCGCCAACCATGATCGCAGGTGCTCCTTCTCCGCAAACTCTTCAATCTTGGGTGCGGTGTACTCCTCATCTATCCTTCCTTCACGGCCAAAGCGATCGATATCGGTTAGTTTGTTGACTCGTAGGACGTGCTTTTTGTCAAGAGGAACGCCATCAAGGGCTTTGCAGGCAGCGAGAGCTTCGGCGGGCGAGGAGTACTCAACAAATGCAAATCTACTTCACGTCAGTAGCTGCGGAATTTCTCATCTAATGTCTTGCCCACCTGTGTGATTTCCCATCTTCTCCTATAGGCATGAAAATATCCTCCTTAGTCTTACCCACAGCATTCAACTTTCGCATCAAAAACTTAATCAGCTTGGGTTTCGTCTCCTCTGTAACCTCTGGAAGACCATCGATAACAACAAATGTATCTAATCCTTGCTCCAGTTGAACCTCAAATCGTTCTCGCAGATCTGAAAAGTCCAATTCCTCCTCATCGTACTCATCATCCTCCGGGTCTGGGAGGTGGTCGAAAGACGGCGCCATGATTGCGGTTTATTCGAGTGTGTTCTGTATGCGCGTATACACTGAGGTTATTGTACTGTAAATCTTGGTGCGTGTAATCGTGTGGTGTTCTTTTGAGTGGATTCGATTTCGGTTTTTTGTTTGACCCCGCGATTCGATTCGCTTGCCGTTTGTGCGAAAAAAGGGCGGTATTTATGTCCTTTCCCCCGGATATCTGGCAGACAGAATCCTGATGTAAGAGCTTAGATGCTGTAAAATGAGTGACTCAATAGACTACCAGGGTAAGAAGTCAGTTGCTCAGACAAGAGTCACCGTCTCTATAGAAAAAATCCGTTGGAGTTTGTGTGGACGGTGCCAAGGAATTTAAGGTTAGCGAGTTACAAGGCTCCCAAAAAAAATGAGACCGCGACCGCGACGAGTTGGTACAGACCGCACGTTGTTGACGACTCTGTTAAAACACATAATATCATATCATGGCGTCCTTCAACCCAACTCAGATCTTTGACGATGGAACGACAGAAGAGAAAGGAGAGAATGCACGTCTATCTGCCTTTGTCGGAGCTATAGCGGTGGGAGACTTAGGTACTTGGACAATACCATAATCACAGCTGCATAATAGCTAATGAATCTTAGTAAAATCGACCTTGGGCCCCAAAGGAATGGACAAGATCTTGCAGAGTTCTTCAACCGGTGAAATTATGGTCACAAACGATGGAGCTACTATCCTCAAGTCTATCGCCCTCGATAACGCTGCAGCTAAAGTCCTCGTCAATATTTCCAAAGTACAAGATGACGAAGTTGGAGATGGAACCACTTCCGTTACAGTTTTGGCTGCGGAGCTTTTGCGAGAAGCAGAGAAGCTAGTTGACAAGAAAATCCATCCTCAGACCATCATCGAAGGATACAGGATAGCAAGCCAGGCAGCCTTAGCAGCGCTTGAGAAATCAGCGGTGGATCATAGCAGCAATCCCGAAGCCTTCAAAAAAGATCTCCTGGCTATTGCGAGAACGACATTGAGCTCTAAAGTCCTCTCACAGGATCGAGACTACTTCGCAGAACTAGCTGTTGATGCTGTTTTGCGGATGAAGGGATCTTCTGATCTAAGTCACATCCAAATCATCAAGAAGGCAGGAGGAAAGCTCAACGATTCATATCTCGATGAAGGCTTTATTTTAGACAAAAAGATCGGGGTCAATCAGCCAAAGAGATTGGAGAAGGCTAAGATACTTATAGCGAACACCGCTATGGACACAGATAAGATCAAGATTTTCGGCGCTCGTGTCAAGGTAGGCTCTACTGGAAAACTTGCAGAGCTGGAAAAGGCAGAAAAGGAAAAGATGAAGGCGAAGGTGGACAAGATCAAGGCACACGGTATAAATTGCTTCATCAACCGACAGTTGATCTACAACTGGCCAGAACAGCTTTTCTCGGATGCTGGAATAATGTCTATTGAACACGCTGATTTTGATGGCATTGAGCGGCTAGCTCTCGTTACAGGAGGCGATATCACATCAACCTTCGACCACCCAGATCAAGTCAAGCTTGGTTACTGTGATCTCATTGAGGAAGTAATTATCGGAGAGGATACCCTGATTAAATTCTCTGGTGTTGCAGCTGGGCAAGCTTGCACAATCGTCCTTCGTGGTGCTACAGCGCAGCTCCTTGACGAGGCTGAGCGTTCCCTCCACGATGCCTTGGCTGTTCTCTCCCAAACTGTACAAGAGCCACGTACTACTCTTGGTGGTGGATGCGCTGAAATGCTCATGGCCAAAGCTGTAGAAGGTGCGGCTCTGAAAGTTGATGGAAAGAAGCAAATTGCTGTCGGTGCATTCGCAATTGCTCTTAGACAATTGCCCACAATCTTGGCCGATAACGCAGGTTATGACTCTTCAGACTTAGTGGCAAAGCTAAGAACAGCAATCTACGATGGTATGACAACGTATGGCTTAGATCTCCTCACACCAGGTGGTGGGATCACTGATATGAGAGAGTTGGGTGTGATTGAGAGCTACAAGCTGAAAAAGGCAGTGGTTAGCTCTGCAAGTGAGGCTGCAGAGGTATGTTATTTCCCATTTCCTGAAATTGCAGCAAGATCATGCTAACTATGACAGTTACTTTTGAGAGTGGATAATATCATTAGAAGTGCTCCTCGGAAACGCGAGCGATGATCCATATGACCGGCGTTAGTTGGGAGTTTGTATCATGAAGGAGCCCAAAAAATTAGGCTTCCTTGTACTATACCATAGATCATATTGTAGCGACAATAATGAATGGCAATGGATCGAGATAACTTGAAATGAAAACAGTCAAATATGACTGTTCTGACTCCAATTCGAGATGACGTGCTCTGCACCTCGCCTCAGCTACTTTTCCCAAATATGATAGGTGACGACGCATGTGCTTGCACTGTATTCTAGGACCACTTACACGTTACTGGATGTTAGTTACATCGGAACTTGTATCAGAATAAAATCTTTGACTCTAAAAAGTACGTACACACTGTTGCAGAGTCAAAATCGTGGTATATCATTCTTGGATAGTAGCTTTATTTACAGGGTTGGTCTCCGATGGCCGCACATACAGGCCCGCCAACTGGTGACTGTTAAGTGCATACTGCTTTAATATTCTAGAAGTCGATATTATTCAACTTCCGAAAGATTCCTACCCTACCGAGTAGACGCAAACCATTCTACAGCCGCCTTTGCCTTCGCTCTCCCTATAGTAATTTGGTCGCTCAATCTCCAAGGATAATCAAACTGATCCATCACAATCTCACACAAGCTAATATTCTCTGCACTCGCAAACTCTTTATCCTCCAAAATCTTCTCCATTTCCTCGACCGTGCTACACTTGTAGCTCTTACTCTTGATTCCTGTCTCACTTCTCGCTCCAAAGAACTCTAACATCTTCTGATGATCCCAGAGCATGCTCACATCATTATAGGTTTGTTTGGGGCCATTGATGGCTCGCTCAATGGAATAGCCATTGTTATTGATTACAAATATGATGGGTTTGAATCCGAAACGGATGTAGGTACCGATTTCTTGAACAGTCATTTGAAGTGATCCTTCGCCGACAAGTAGGACGACGCGGCCGGGGAGTTTGAGCTCTTTTTGCGCAACAAGTGCTCCTAACGTGGCCCCAACGGTATAGCCGATAGAAGACCAAAAGATCTGGGTGATGAAGCGGACATTATCTGGGAAGGTAGCATCGGGAATCTGATAGCATTGAGTATAGGTTCCGACCGTTCTGGGTAGTTATTGAGAGAACATTACTTACACCAAATTGAGCAGTACCGGACTCTGCGAGGACTATGTCATTGGGCTTTAAGAACTTGCCGAGACGTTGCCATGTGTACGACTGTACGATAGGACCAGAGGTCGAGCTGTTTAAGATTGGGGGCTAGACAATCAGATAATTTTCTACAGATAATTTAGAGTAGGAAAACTCACCTGGATCTTGGCTTGTGATTGCACACGTGGAAGACTATAAGCTTTGGAATCTTTCTTGAGTTCCTCGACAATCTTCCCCAAAATTGGCAAGAAGTGTGTATTCTCATACTTCTTCTCCCTGATCTGGCAGTACTCGTGCCCGAGAAAGATAAGATTATCATCTTTAATAGCTCTCGTAAACCCGCCAGTGTTGGAGTCTGAGAGAAGAGGCCCCAAATTAATTACCAAGTCGGAGGCGTGTACTGCTTCAGCTACTCCTGGGAATGAGACTATTTGTTGTGATTAGTGTGTCTTTTGAAACTTCGTTTTAGTGGCTTACCAGTTCCATTGAAGACGCCACCATAGTTAGGATGGCTCTCATCAATTATACCTTTCGAGAGAGGAGTAGAAAAACTCTGATAATTCGTCACATCCACAAGCTCTCTCGCAAGATCTCTGCCACCGTGCCGAATCGTCAACACATCTGCCAAGACAATCGGATTTTTTGCACCCTTGATAGCTTCCAAAACTTTCTTAACGATTTCATCTTCCACAGAGCTCTCATTCTTGATGGCTATGTCTAGAGGTTGCTCCAAGCGACTGGCATCAAGCTGAACCTGAACCACATCTACTGGAACGTAGATGAAGACAGGGAGCCTGCTTTTGACGCCTGCAATGATAACACGGTCGATTTCCTCAGCCATAATGGCATCATCCCACAAGAATGTATGAGTCTTGCGTACAGGCTCACTCATCCCAATGTAGATACCATGGTCCATATTCGGCTCCATGGTATGATGAATCATGGCCTTTGTCTTTTGCACTATACCTCTCAGCCCACGATTACATAAATTGACGAGGGGACTCACAAGGTCTAGCAGTCATCCCTACAATATGAATCATACCAGCTTGCTCAGCATAAGCCCCAGCAACTCCATTCATAGCAGATAGTTCCCCCACTCCATAAGTAGTGATTAGGGCTGCTGGTCTGCCGGCAATTCTGGCGTAGCCATCAGAAGCATAGGCAGCATTTAGTTCATTGCATGCCCCTTGCCATTTTAACTCAGGGATCTTAAAGAGCTCATCCAACAGAGTTACTTTTAAGTATGATAAGTAAGTATACTAGGCAAGTCATGGGGAGGCCTACAGTTAAAGTCTCCTGGAACACCAAAAACATGCTCGATACCCAATGAAATAAGTCTCCTGTAGAGATACTCTCCCATAGATACCTTTGCAGCTGCCATTTTGCTGCTATAAATTGAATAAGAACACTGGTTAACCGAGTATGAGACCGGGGAATGTCAAGGTGGTTTTGGCGGGGGAGGGGTGGTTCTAGGGTTGTTAGAGACAACAAAAGCAATCGTTTGATATTCAAATTCAAGTAGGTATTGATTGTAGAGGAGAAATGATAGGGCACAACTTGGTTGAATGTGTTTAGGTGTTAGGTAGTTACTACGTAGGAAGTAAACATGATATCCGCATCTAGCCGCTTTAGTAGTCAACCTGTGACAAACGAAAGGGACGAAAAGAGGGGATGTGGTTCAAGTTAACGCACTAAATAATAATCGGTGTTAGCCTCCCACCTTCAAGTTGTGTCTATCGACCGATTATACTTAAAAGGCGGAGTTCATGAATCTTTCAATTGGTTAATACATTGAAACAGTGCTGCGGAGTACGGAGTACGGAGTCCAGTATGTACAGCTAGCTGCCGAGGTCGTCATCTAGCTTGAATCCACCTAGGAGACATATAACTGCTGTGTTATCTTCAGTATCATCATGGTTCAATTCATTGGAAGTCCAATAGTAATTCCATATTCCATATTCCATATTCGTGATTTACAAATTGCAAATGTAAGAATAGCATCATTTCGCACTGATGGTTTGACGGTACTACAATGTGTTTGATTCCATAAACTCAAGTCCCTTTGTAGGCCTCTCAGTAGGAACTCGTTCCACTTCACCTTGAGTCATCTTAGACGCTTGCCTACCTCGCTTGTCTTGTTGATGCCAAGACTGTCGCTATCTGGCTAACGCTGCTTACGACTGTTAGGAAATTTGTAAGCCAGAATTGGACTAGCGTAATAAGATATATTGCTGCCTGAAAATACCAACTTCCTTATAACTACCTAGTCTTGGAAGAAGTTGGTAGACGGGGTGAATATAACAATTATGGATGCAATGCTTCCAGTATGCGGTGATGGTTCATTCGGCCCCAGCGTGAAAATTCCAGAATGTCGCGGCGGGTTCGATTTCACAAGCAAGTAGAAATAGCTATATGAAACGGATGCATTGGCTGATACGTGGATATTTAGTATTCTTCGAAGAGAGCATCTTAGTGATTCTGCCCACGATTATCTTTCTACTATTAACACCAATCCGGGCCATAAAGTTATTCCGACGAAGACTCCGAGTGAAGCGAAATGCTCTCTATATCAGCAAATTGGTGTGTTATATTGAAAGCGTGCAATAATATTGACCTCGTAATAATCATTATAGGTCACTATTGGTTCCTACATAGGTCTTCAAGTTGCTGTTTTAATATTGACGACAAATCCTCGTGTTCGAACTGACATCTCGGTCGCATCAGCGACGCTCTCTCTAATCTCAGCACTGGCTCTTGCTGTACTGTCTCACCTCGAGCATGTTAAATCCGTGAAACCTTCTTTGCTCATCAACCTATATCTTATTTTAACTGTGTTGTTTGATGGCGCCCGTGTTCGAACACACTGGCTTGTTTCAAACGACGATGCAGTTGCTGGCGCATTGTCAGCTTCGTTAGCTGTGAAGTGTATAATTCTGGTTTTGGAGGCTATAGAGAAACGATCACTTCTTTTCGGGCTGGATCGACATTTTTCACTCGAAAGCACAAGCGGATTGATCAACCGCAGTTCCTTCTGGTGGTTGAATTCGCTTCTGCTTTTAGGCTTTAAGAAAGTCATGACCTTAGATAACTTACCCGCTATTTACGAGAAACTTGACTCGGTATATCTAGCTACAAAGCTACAATCATCCTGGGATACCTGTAAGGAGCTGCATCATTCCACTTACAGCATTGAAATTTACAGAGTCTAGGCAATCAACGAAGAAAGCACGCCCTAGAATATGCTTGTGTGTTGAGCCTACGATGGGAGATTCTCATCATATTTATCCCACGGTTCTTATACGTTGGTCTGAGTATAAGCCAAGCATATCTTATCCAAGATGCAGTGAGATTTGTACAAGGATCTGATAAGCCAGGTTCAATAAGCACTGGATATGGTCTGATTGGTGCTTTTGCATTTGTTTATATTGGTCTCGCAGTAGGTTTTGGTATATCTAATTCACAGTTCTGACTGCCATACTAACTTTAGATAGATACTGAATGGGTGGACGTCTCATCTGACCTACCGATTGATGACAATGATGCGTGGTGAACTTGTTACTGTTATCTATGCAAAGATGTTGACACTTCAAATAATAAATGTCAATGAGTCGGCAGCTATGACCTTGATGGGCACTGACGTGCAGAGAATTGCCGAAACTTTTCATGCCTTACTTGTTGATATCATCCCCAGTGTTATCCAAGTATCAATTGCTGTGTACCTGCTTTACGTCCAGCTTGGTGCTGTCTGTATTGCGCCTATTCTTGTCACTATTGGTAAGTGCAGAATGAGAAAGCATATTTGATGATATTCTTGCTAAATATGGAAACAGCCTCAACTGCTCTATCAATGTTGCTTGCGGGCCACGTTACAACGAGACAGAAAGTCTGGCTCGAGGCGGTACAGCGGAGAATTAACTATACCTCTGAGATATTAGGATCAATGAGGAACGTTAAATTGCTTGGCCTTACTGATCAAATGTCTTCCAATATAGACCAGTTACGTAGCAGTGAAATTGGTATCTCAAAACGATACCGGAAGGTTCAAGCCCTCAACATCTCTTTGGGTCAGTTCTTGTCACAAGTTAAATATATGTTGAATAATGCTAACCAAACCCCAGTTAACCTCCCTTCAACTTTTAATGGGTTTTTCGTCTTCGCAACCTATGCAATAGTTGCTAAGGTGCAAGGGAGTGATGGATTGTCAGTTTCGCAGGCAATCACATCTTTAGCGGCGCTCCGCCTTCTTGCAGCACCTTTAGGTACCCTATTGTTTGCTATACCTTCAGGTTGGGCAGCTCTAGGCTGCTTCGCAAGAATCCAAGAGTTTTTGTTGGAGATTTCGAGGAAAGAGCGGCGATTTGTTGAAACCTTTTCCACAAGACAAAGCAGAGCTTCAGCTGCAGGCCTTCAAGAAGGAGTGGAGCTGTCCACTATGGGAAATACTCGATCCAATGAGGTTGTTCTGATCCATGGTAGTTTTGGCTGGTCAGACTCCAATTCACACATCATCAAGGATGCAAGTGCATCAATACGGTCTGAATCCAAGCTTACAATGCTTGTTGGTCCTGTAGGATGCGGAAAGTCAACTTTTCTCAAAGGATTGCTTGGTGAGACCCCAGAGATTCACGGTCAAGTACGTGTATCTTCCTCAGAAATTGCTTATTGTGACCAAACTCCTTGGATCATCAATGGATCTATCCAGGATAATATTGTTGCTGGGTCGGAATTTGATTCTGAGTGGTATGCAACCGTCATACATGCATGTGCTCTAGATACCGATATTCGACAGATGTCCGCAGGAGATTTAACCATTGTAGGTAATAAGGGAGTTAAGCTCAGTGGTGGGCAAAAGCAGCGTCTCGTAAGTTGCGGTCCTATGCCCGCACAAATTTCAACTCTAACCGTAGAAGTGTATTGCCCGAGCAGTCTATTGCCGGAAGGGGATTGCGATTTTTGATGATGTACTTAGTGGACTGGATTCTTTAACAGAGGAACTAGTTTTCCAGCGGGCCATTGGGCCTAATGGTCTACTTCGCAAGAATGGCACAACCGTAATTCTCGCAACTCACTCTGGTAAAAGTTATCTATTTATAACTACTGTACCTACTGATACTCCATAGTTAAGCGACTACCTCAAGCTGATCTTATATTCGTTTTAGATCATGCTGGTCAGATTGTAGAGCAGGGCAATTTCGCCAAACTAAATGTACCTGGGAATTATATTCATACACTACAAGTAGAATGTCAAAGGGAGACGAAGAAGGACGACAATGTCGAAGATGCCATCGATCCTGGAAACCACCCAAATATTACAACTCCGTCTGCTCCAAGTAGCCTAGACGAGAGCCGTAGTAAAGGAGACTGGTCAATTTACAAATACTACGCTCATGCTTTGGGTTTCTGGGGATTGCTAGGTTTCATTGGCCTTATAGCAGTAAATGGGACAGCTACTGGCATGGGCAGTAAGTTATATATAGGCTTGATGTAAGACGGTACTGATATGATTAGATGTCTGGCTTAACTGGTGGGCACAAAGCAATGAGAACGGCAGTGCTAGAAAACTCGGCTACTGGCTGGGGATGCTTGGATTTTTGAACTTTATGGAAGGATTTACTATGGTCAGCGCGGTTGCGTAAGTAAAAATTCATTTGGGTCGCCAATTATTTATGCTGACATGTTAGTTTTCTCTACACTGTGATTGTTCCAAGATCTGGTACCAATTTGCACCGATCGATCCTTGGTGCAGCGATGCGGTACTTAATCAACTTTCCTCTAGCTTGTAAATTGTAAGACTGTTCTGATGGCATACTAGGGCACCGTTATCTTTCTTCACAAAAACGGACACTGGAGTGCTTGTGAATCGGCAAGTAAAATTTCTGTAGAAGATAAATATCAGAGCTAACTTTGGTGTTAGATTTAGTCAAGATCTTCGTCTTGCCGATATGACACTTCCAGGAGCACTAATCAACTGTGTTTTCCGTAAGTTGCCTATGAAACTCTTGAGAGCAGCATTATTCTGACTATAGTCGCGTAGAGCTTGCGAGCTGTATTGTAGTTGTAGCGATCTCAGTCACAGCAGTAGGCTACTTTGCTGCCATAATCCCAGTTCTCATATTGGTACTGTATTTCATCCAGAACTTTTATCTTCGCACTTCACGACAGCTTAGACTTCTAGAGTAGGTCCATATATAAACTCCCATATCACTACTTTCTAATCATGATACTAGGTTGGAGGCTAGCGCTCCGCTGTATTCCCACTTTATCGAGTCTCTTGCAGGGTTGATCACCATTCGATCATTTGGGTGGACAGATAAATACATAAAAAAGAACCAGCAGCTCCTTGATGAGAGCCAAAAGCCGTATTATCTTCTATTCTGCATTCAAAGATGGCTAATTCTAGTCCTCGACCTTGTGGTCGCAGGTCTAGCCGTGGTTCTCGTAGCAATGGCTGTTTCTCTTCGGTCCCGCATCAACCCAGGATTCCTGGGTTTGGCTCTGGTAAATATGATGAACCTTTCTCATTCACTCACGAATCTAGTAGAATACTGGACTAGTCTAGAGACTTCATTGGGGGGTATTGCTCGGATCAAAGACTTCTCAGAGAATACTCCAGCTGAGGAAACCCTGAATGAGAATTTGAATCTCGATGCTCATTGGCCGAGTCGAGGCGCGTTGAGATTTGACAGTGTATCTGCTAGCTATGGGTAGGTCATGATCATAAAATATCACCTGATGTTCATGGCTAACATAGTCATGGCAGGACTAAAGAAGATTCACTCGTCCTTAAGAACCTAAGCTTCACGGTTGAAGGTGGCCAAAGGATCGGCATAGTTGGTAGAACTGGAAGGTTTGTTCTCACCTCCTCAGCAGTTCTCAAATCCCAGACTAATCAGGCCAAAAAGCGGTAAAAGTTCATCTACTTTGGCAATCATGCGTCTCATCGACTTAGTTTCCGGTACAATAATCCTAGACGATATCGATCTATCAACCATTCCTGGCTCCATTGTCAGAGAAAGAATAATATGTCTTACCCAGGACCCTTTCCTATTTCCAGCTTCTGTCCGCTCCAACGTGGATCCCCTCACTAGGTCCTCCGATGAAGCCATCATTACCGCACTTAAAAAAGTTGGGCTCTGGGACATCTTCGTAGACAAAGCATCAGGCAATAGTTCTGGCCCGGAAGGTGTCCTTGATTCCTTAATGGACACCAATGTCCTTTCTCATGGCCAGCGACAACTGTTCTGTCTCGCTAGAGCTATGTTGAAGTCAGGTAAAGTTTTGATTTTGGACGAGCCTACGAGTAGCGTGGACACCCAGACCGATGCTCGCATGCAGGAACTCATTCGTGATGAATTTCAAGACCATACGGTTATTATGATCGCGCATAGACTTTCGAGCCTACTTGCCTTTGATCGTGTGGTGGTGCTTGATAAAGGTCAACTGTTGGAGTTTGGGAATCCAACGGAGCTGTTAAACGATAGTGCCAGTTACTTCTCAAGATTGTATAATGGAGTGGTATCGATGTAGTTGACAACCTTCGGCTATTGCCAATTTGGATGACTCTGTAAATAAATAACTTGGCCAACAGTCGATAATCTGAAGGCAGAGATAGAAGGATCTTCTATCAGCCTTGAAAAGACCAATATTGCCTTTATTAGTGAGTAGGCAAAAGAGGCAGTTAATATAGACAAGATTTTCACCTGCATGAGTTCATCCAGCTCCCTATGACATGGCAATCCACACTCTATGAATTTATTTCCTCAACTCATGAAGTATGCTTTCTATGTAAATTGAGTGTGACCATAGAAATAATATATGCCGTTGTAACCATTGGGATATTGGGATAAGGTACATTTTCGCGGTACGTTCTCTATTCTATTCTAAACTCTTTACTCTATTGTAGTCTGATCGTTATTCGTGTTGCTCATAGCTTCGTAAGCTCTTAGGATATCAAATAGCAAGACCGCTTTCCCACCAATGCTTTCCTGTATGCCAATGAAACCAAAAGTCACCCCAACACCACCAGCTATCACCCTGTTGACCAAAACCTAGCCCCCTCAATGGACTCAGCGGTATCGGTTCATAGAGCCAGACTCCACCCCTAGCAAAATCATCCGTAAGCCAGCTAGCGGTCCAGAAGAGCCACCCAAACGCATACATTAGATTACTAGCCTGTCGAAGCATGTTTGGCAGTTTTTCTATATATGGATGTAAGATTGAACAGATTGATGATTGTATGATAATTCCCAATGCTTGTAACATAAAAAAAATTAGTGGATGAATAACAGACGTCTTCGGGAATTGGGTCATTGAAGCACAGCTATGCAAAAACCCTGATATCCCGAACGCAAAGAGAAGGCCCACGATTTTAGCAACGTAAGACCTTGGCTGGATGTATCCGTTATTGATGAGAAAATTGGTCGGAGCTGCAAATGCAAAGCGGAAAGTTTGATGCCACCAAGATCCCCAAAGGCCGTTCAGTCCTTTTGCTCCAATTGTGGAAGGGGAGCCCCAGTTAGTCACATAATACCAAGGCTCCCCTCTGAGTCCTAGTAATCTGCTACCAAGGATAAGACAAAAGACTAAAGGTGAAAAAATAAAAGCCATTTCAAGCGACACCGTAATAGCTAAAAATGATATTATTCGCCTGTATATCGCCAACTGGAAGGCTGAGAGGCTCGCAATTTGACGAGGCAAAGCGTAAGAATTAGGTCCAAATATGAAGTAGGGATCTTTCATCATAACGGTCTTCAGAATATCAAGGATCAAATACCCAGCCACGAACTTGGGAGTGTGTATATAAAAGAGGTGCCGTTTGGAAGTGAATCGACGTAATCCAACAGGGGAGATCCCCGACTGGGAAATATTATCAACGGGATCTCCTAGATTGTGCCCAATGAAATAAGGTTTGCCTGGCATCGGGGGAATTTCCCAATTCCAGCCTGGACCTCGAAGATTGACAAGAAGATCCCAAATCCAGTCTGTTCTTTCCCAAATGCTGTTGGGGTATGGCTGCCAGAAGTAATCATAGTGGTTAGGGGCCTGTATGCTTGCATTCTCTACCACATGATTTTCGAATAGGTCCCCAGTATGTTCTGGAAATCCATTAATAACCTCTTTATATTTTCCATTTCCTAAGGCTTTCGTCTTCCGATGCCGGTTGTTCTGATCAATATTCCCTGAATACCGTTCTCCTGCTGCAGATGTTGCTTCGATCTCAATCTTTCGTGATGAATTCCGGTATTCATTCTGAATTTTTAATGGGTCCTCTTCCTCCTGAGAAGCACTATTCGGAGAGGTATAAGCGCCGCTCTTCCTCCTTCGCTCAACTCTCAGAGCGTCCCATTGCGGTCGATAGAGCACTAGCCAGGTGAAGCTCCAAACAATGCCGAACGCAGAAATCAATCCACCAGCGTAGGACATAGCGGCATTCCAGCTACTCGTCTCTCTTATTGTCTTCCACTGAAAGCTGCAGATAATCACCAGAACAGGCCATCTTAGAGCATAAACCAAAGGATGGCTCTTGTGCGGTATGCAGAGGTACACAACCAGGATCAGAAATCCATAAAGATGATACGGCAGGACAAGAGGTCGGAGAGAGCCTTCTTCTATGCGTTTTGAAAGAGCATTCTGATAGGTGTGCAGGACTACTCTATAGGATGGTGATGGACCATTCGAGGAAAGCAGGGGGAAGAGAGTCTCGGAGGGCATAGCTGCAGTCGCACAGCCTTTAAGAGTACTACAGAAGTAAGCAAACAAAAGTTATTCGATATTCAGCGTCGTTCATGTTGGAAAGGAGTGGAGCCATGTTTATGTGTTGTGCTAGAGAGGTTCCAACTCTTTATTGAAACGGACCAATGACGTCAAGGTCTTTCGGAATCTAGTCCTACCTTCAGCTTGAAACCTCTGCAATGACATTTCACCGAGGAAATTTGTTCATCACTACTCCGTGACGTGATTCACTGGGGTATTCAATTGTGCTCGCATGTGGTGTTGATCGGAAAATATTCTGTTGGCTCCAGTTGGAGACGAGACAGGGGCAGGGAGGGGGTCGACATCAAACCTTCCCAACTCTCTCGATAACACTAACAGGTACAATACTACAGTACAGTTCCAGAACTCCACACGAAAACCTTAGTATCAGAGATCCCGAGTAACTTATTTTTAGTTGGTTTTGGACCGCAACATTATATTTTTGGCGTTACTGATTACAATCTTCGGTAGCAGAGATTTGGTACCGTTGGAGGAGAGCTTTTTTTCGATCAATTTAAACTGTTCAAGGTAGCAAATGGGACTTGGCTTGATTTCGATTTGATTCTGGCAAGCATAATGACTGCATTACAGCATTTGGGGTGGTCAAGATCAGATTGTACTGCGTTATGTAACTTTGCTATCGGTCAGCTCTGACTATCATCATGTCCCAAATAAGTCTCGTTCTTCCATGTCCCACTGCTATATGACTTTGCATCGTTGAGCTGATCTGCCTGAATGATTATGTATTGGACCTACGACTCCTCTATTCATCAATCAATCAATCAAAACCTTCCGTCTGCTATCTACGTTATCTGTAAAGGTATCAAGCGCTCCTGCTCCTTCCCAAGCTTTCTATCAAATGGCACTCTGGGCCGTTCAAAGACTATATCTCACTATAATTGCTGTTTGATACAGGCTTCACCTCTCTCATAGTCTTGGCCTAGTTTGGTCTCGATTCTTCCCGTGGACGGGTGATAGTCTTCACTTGATCCTCAGAAGTCGCCTTGTTCTTCGCCATGGTGCGAAGAGCATCCTGGCGATGTAGATTCCACACTGTCCGTGTATGAGGAAGTTGAAACAGAGGTCGATGGAGGCTGTATAGCAAGGATTGCCTGAGATACAGTAAGTATTGTTTTTTTTTTTATGTTTCTCCACACCTCATACGATGCACTATTCACAGGTTCTTAGGCAAAGATGTACTGTACTGTACCTACTTCAAGGTCTTTCTTGAGCGAATCCGTTTGATTCAATAGCTTACGCATGCAAGAAAGCATCGTCTGGTTATGCTCCGAATACTGTATGATCTCATGCCGCAGTTCCTCTATTTGTTTCTTGCTTCTTTGCCTAAATGCAAATTGTGCTGCTCTGTTTTGTTGGCGCCGTCGTTCTAACGCTTGGCCAGAAGGTGGCTTCCGCAGCCTGCGCTGGGGTGGAATCGTAGGACTAGGCAAAAGTGCGATCTTTGGCTCCTTAGCATACCCATCTTTCGTTGGTTTTGACTTGGATATCGGTCCCCTATCCCATTCAATTGAAGTGTCCGCATCGATTTCGCAGGCAAGAGTTATGCCTTCTTGGTTTGATTGGTCTCGAAACTGTTTAGTATAAGCTTTAATTTTTTTTACATGTGAAAATCAGACGACATACTAAGAAATCTGTATCATATAGACTTCTCACATGACCGCCTTCGAAGTCTATTAGTTCTAAGGAAGGCAGAGGAAGTAAGACTGGGTTCCAAAATGTGTCTTGGTCAAATTGAGTTTCCATCATTGAGAGGCTGTTCATTTTGACACAGGCATGGCACAAAAAACATGAATAAACGCAAAAATCAAGCATAGGTAAATCGGCAATCGAGGCTGATATATATTTTGTTCCTTTTATAAAGGATACAAATTAGCTACTCAGCCTTGCATATACATAGTGGGGAGTTATCATAGCTAAGCAGTGCCTTGCACCAACGATGCTCTTTTACCATTGATGCTATGGGAATGATTGGTGTGCGGTATGGCGAGAAGCTGGTGGCAAGCGTGGTGTTCAAACGTGACTTAATGTATTCTGCCGCAATGGTTGAGTAATGGAAGAAGCTATCTCCAAATGAGAACTTGTTTACCCTTTTGGGCCAGAAGAATGGGACAGGCTTTGTCAGCGAGACGCATGTGTCCCATTATACCCTTCCCCTCCCTTGCGCCAAGTCTTGGAAGTAAATATGAAAGCACACGAAGAAGTTAACAAAAGGTCTCGGGCATTCGGGCAGATTTTGCGCTCCGAGATTCTATAATCAGTCCGACGAAGAGGGGAGGGGACTCGACTGTCGTGCTAATTAGCTATTTCTCGCAGTCATTTGATACCTGTCGTGTATTCGTCTGGGTACGGCTTCCGAATTGGGAGATCACTGTGTTGGGGTTGCTTCTACAAAACTTCTTTCCTATAAGCAAAACTCTTTGGCTTTGAGCTAATATTAGTACCGATTTACGTGTTCTGTGGATTAAGCTGCAACCTGGACACTAAACTTTATCTGTTGGAGTACATGCCAACAGTGTTCAAGCTATGGAGGGTAAACCAAAAACTGACCAAGCTTGTCTCTCGGGAAAAGAGTCAGAGAACTTCGAATGGATTGATGAATGTAAACCGCATCAAAGTATGATTTGTGAGACCAAATAAAACCCTCTAATTGGCTGTTACTAATCCAAGTCTGTCTTTAATAGATGGCAAGGTCTTGGTAAGAATAGACTATATTCTTATCTTCCTTATTTTGTCGAGGTGTAAAAGCAGTCCGTATCTACCGGACCTTAGCTACGCATGTAGAGAAGAATCTGGGGTTTGAGCTAATTGGTTTTTCAAATCAGGACTTGCAGTATGTGACGGAAAACGGGAAAGCAAGACCTAAAGGTACCATCCGCAATCTGATAAGGTCTCATGCAAGACTTAAGAAGTCTAGAAAGGTTACTACCTTGGAGAAGTTGCCAGCTCCGGATAGGTACCTCCAAAGAGCCGCCACGGGCCGGGGACAACCAAGCGTGTATCGCAACCTCCCTGGCCTTTTAAGTTCTCTGAATGGGATACTGGAACCATTCGATTGTCTCCCTATCAGGTTAGACAATAGGATGCAGTCACTACTAAATCACTGTGAGTAATATTTCGCACACTTATCGCATTTCTTCTTTACCTGGATTCAGGGAGTCGAAAAGTCATCATGTCATTATAAGGGGTACTCTATGATTAATTTTGAATAAATCTCGGATTATGAAAATAGGTGGTGCTTATTGTTAATGAACAGAGAAGAACATGAACTACCCCAGAAGATCCCAATGGTCATATCATACAGTACCTCTGTAACGTTGCGGTTGTTTGGGGGGTTTTCAATTTCTCATCATTCCAAGCCAATCACCTGCGAGGTGTTATCCATAAAGCCACCGAAGCATCACTAACATGTAAATTAATATATAGGGGATACACTTTGTAGACAGACCTATAACCCATTCTTCCCAAGAAAAAGCTGGCTCCCTTTTGCAATATCGGAT
>Ga0247734_1001101_pt1 | contig 21343 bp, 23 predicted proteins | sample UWRJL103311B2_FD_180933 | JGI IMG/M metagenome (GOLD analysis project Ga0247734, IMG submission 180933) | Plant litter microbial communities from Arlington Agricultural Research Station in Wisconsin, United States - UWRJ-L103-311B-2 | ecosystem: Environmental > Terrestrial > Plant litter >... | reverse complement strand
GGTATTATCCACAGCTGACTGCAATGGTGGTGATAGCCTACTATCCCCTTCCAACCCCTTGACAAGCGCCCTAACACCATTGCCAACAACCTCTGCACCCTCCCAAGCCACCATCCCCAGACCTCCGCTCGCTTTCCTCGTCCCTACAAGATGAAAGTTCTCCTCGGCCCACGCAGAACAAACATATCCCTCTTCCTCCCCGTCTCCCGAAACCGTAACCACCGCTTTCGGTTTCCTCCCCTCCCTCATCCCTCTCCCCATCCCCCGTTTCAAAACTTCAACCTCCCCTTCCGCACTCGCCCAGAACCGCATCCCAGCCTCCGGACCAGGCAGCCAAGCTAACTGAGCCACATGCACAATATCCTGTTTCTCAAGCTTGTGCTCTGGATTCCGCGCCCGCAACGCGCTGCATGTCATGCTCAACAACCCTACCGGGGAATCACATAACGCATACGCCAGCGTGTCCGGCTCTCGCAATCCCAATACCCAACCCGTACCTCTTCTCCCAGTTTTCTGCTTCGGGAATGGGCGTGCGTTAGGACCCATCGATCGCTCTTTTCGCGCGCAGCCTTCTCACTGATCCTCAGCGCCACGAAATCATCGCTCTCGTACCCCCAGACATTGGCGTGGAAGAACCGGGCGAGGGCATACTTTCCCCAAGCGAGCGGCTGCTTCGTCGGTGAGGGTCTGACGAGTGGAGGATCGATGATATGGATGCCGAGACAGTTATTGGAGTATCGCTCGCCGAGGAGGTGGAGCAGATGGTAGTCGATGTTTGCGGGACTGAGACGGCCGCTTCCAGTTGCGGTTGCGAGGTAAAATTCATAACCCAGTCGCGTCATTAGGGTGTTGAATAGCGTGGCCGTATGCTTCAAGGGCGTGAGTGAGGCGTGTGCTCCGAGGGCATCGCTGAATCCGAGGCCAGGGATGCTGGGGACGACGAGATGAAAGGGTGCTGTTGTAGTGGGATCGGTTGGATGGGTCAGAGTCGAGAAGAGTGGTTCAAGACTTAAATTAGTGAGTGGGAAACTGGGGATCAGGAGGAGCGGAGTTGCGTGTGCGTGGGGACTTTTGATGTGTCTGTCTAGTAGTCAGTATAGTCATTCGTACAGTGGGTGGTAGGAAGTAGAAGTACAACGCTAATCAATCTTACAGGAAATGCACTCTGGGCGATAGTTTTTCTCCTTCTCCAGCATCTATCTCGATAGCCGTTCGGAACTGGGGTAAATCTTCGTTATACTTTTCTTCTCTCTCACGCCATGAATATGACTCTAACCTATATCACCGACACCGTATAAGCCCGTTTCCCTGAAAGCCCTTGAACTTGATAGGTTCTAGATTGCGTCAAACTGTCAGACACACCCATTATAGCAAGACCTGCCATTCAGCTTGAATATACCACACAGTTTGGCACAATCGTAAAAACATTGGTAAATTTTTATAGATGCGAAGGAATCCAGCTGCAATCGCCATACAAACAAAATAGGGCGAAAATCTCAAGGAAACTCACCAATAATCAACCAAAGGCTCAATCTCACTCTTGGGTGCTCCATCCGTCCACGGGCTCTCGGGAATAGCCTCTTCCCCGTCCTCCTCTCCTCCAGACCCATCTTGCGGCCCGCTTTTCCTCACAACTTCATGCGGGAGCCTAGTAAGCTCTAACTTGCGTTTCGTGAGATCCAAGTATTTCCTGGATACCTGAAAAAACCACAGCCGTCAGACTCCCCCTTTTCTTACCAATGTGTTGGGCGAGGAACAGGAAAAAAAAGACGAGGTGGTGGAACTCACGTGAATTCTGTACGGTTTGATTTCCTGGTCCGGTATTTCTGCCATCACTGTTTGATCCTCTTTACGATCGCAAGCATGTATTGGAGAAGCAACGGTGCATATGGGTGCAAATTGGATTGTAGCGGTAGCTGAGTTACACGGAGAAACTTAGATGTTTGCTAGTAAAACTGAAAACAATGGAGAAAGAACAGCAAAGAAACCAGGCAGGGATATTTCTTTCAGTTGACATATAGCAGTTAAACTATATAGTTGGGCTGATAAGCGGCGCGAGCACATCCTTGTATTGTTTGGTCCTCTTCCATTTCCGTCGTCCGTTGTCCCTGCAGTATTGTACTGAACCGAGTGGACGAAAGCACTTTCGTACTGTAAGGAAATATGCACCGCCACAATGTGGTAACAATTCGTAACACAATGTCGGTTGGCATCACTATTTGATTGGTCAATATGATGAACTTGAAACATGGAAAATCACTTAAAAGGCTTGGAAAGTGGCTGGAACCAGGGGTCTATAGTACAGTGTTACTGAACGGTGAGACTGTTAGACTGCAGTACAGTAGAAGAATAATTAATATATGCTCCAGATGCTCAATTCAAATCCTAGTTCATACAACGCCCAGCGATGAATCCATGCAACATCAATCAACAGATCTTCCACCCGCTTCCCGAAATTAATCTTCCCGTCCCGGTACAGTAAGCGAACCTAACCTCTGGTAGGCCCGTCGATTTACATAGGGCTTCTCAATCCACTTCCGGGATTTGGTCCGCCACCTTGGGTGTCACTTGCAGCAGCTGCCGTTGTTCCACGAAGGTTCATGTTGCCGATGCGAGAAACGATGTTGCTTCCTACTGCATCAACTGCCCCACGTGGCGATGATAAGGTTGGTCCCAGAGCCGCAACTGTTTCAACGCGGAAGAGTTTGATGGCCGTTCCATTCCAAACCCCTGCAGTGCCTTTGGAGACTTGCATTTCACTAGTGAAGATAAATCCCCAAAGAAGTGACTCGTACCAGCCTAGTGACAGGGGCGACCACTCGAAGTACTGGATTCGGATGGGCGAGGGATCTATTCCACGGACCTGAGCCCCTTGCAACGTTTGGAGGATATTGGCTGATGGTGTATCAGTAGGCAAGTTGCCTGCTGGTAGCAAGGGTGCAAGTTGTTCCATCAAGGTTAGAATGGTATGGAGCGGCAGTTCTGGGAGCCACGATTCAATCCACTCTGAGGTTGGCTCAAACGCACCCGAGGCCGAGTAGCCAGCTACATAGCTGCTCAAACTCGTGACACTATTCTGTCTTGAGAACGTCGGCATACCAGCTGCAAAAATGTTAGCTGTAACGTCTGGAAAAAAGAGAGGAGCTAGAATACCAGGCATCTTGCCTCTCGCCTTCTCCGACATTCCTCTTAGTTGAGTAGGCACAGCATCATCCACATTTGACGAAATTGAAGAAGCTCGAGATGCTGTATTTGGCTCGGAAGGCGTGCGTTGGTGTTCATCATCCGTATCCTCATCTTCATCATCTCCAACTGCAAAAGTACCATCTTCTGGCACATCGCTGAGTGCTGGAGCTCTTTGGTGACTCGTGGTTGGGCTGCGAATGCTGTCTGCAGAGCCTCTTCGACTATCACTTGCCAACGGATCCGTGGGCTCATGGACCCCCCGTTCTTTCCTACGTCTGTTCCGCCGCTCTATCTCTTCTTGTCCGCTTTCCAGAGTGAAGGACCGCAATGCTTTGGATAAGTTAGAATAACAGTGTGAAAACATTCGGGCTTTGAAGTTCTTTACCTTCGATCCTCTTTTGGTTTCTTATAATGGCATAAATAAAGTTGGGGTTTTCTGAAATCAGATTAGCATAACTTGCACTAGTTAAATTATCGAATTTGGGATCTGGAAGTTGTCATAGGATGACAACCAAAATAAATTTGGAGAGCTCACTGGTGTATTGATGTTCGATTATCGCGTTCATACTCTCTAGCAAGGACCGAAGTAAATCGTGATTGTTATCGTTGGCCAGTAGGAAGCCTGGAGATGACATTGAAGAGAAGAGTTGAAGTAATTTGGACGCGGCGGAAGCACCGAGATTCTGGAGGTGAGCGGCTATATTGTTAATTACTGCTAACAATGCAGGATAGATGGCAGTAAGTTTTCCTTGGCTCGTTGTAATTATAGTGTATATAGACTACGGGTTCATCAGCTCTTGAAGACGAAGTCTGTCATATTACTTACATGGATCAGATAATCCGCATATGTACCATTGAAGGACTGGATTCTGATACTTGGTGGTAGTGTATCTTGAGCCTCAAACTTCTTATTGAGATTCTTGCCAAAGTTCGGTTCCACGCTCATAGTCTGTAACAAGAAAATACACATGCGCACTATTCCTTGTTTGGATGCGTCTAACTTGTATTCGAGGGCGTAGAATAGAATGAGAACGACGAAGTCATGAGATCTATCTGTATCTATGATAAAAGATCGGAAACGCTTATTGCATTGCGTGATCTCCCAGAAGAGCATGATCATCTCAGACGAGCACTTAGCATTATGCTGACTGCCTGGGATATATGAAGTCGTGGCTAGCAGTGGCTGGTTTAGAATTCTTGTCATGCCGTCGACGATGAATTGGAAATCTTGGGGACGATGTAGTCGACCTAGGAAGTGTCGAAAGTAATCTTATCGGATTAGCTTGCGTCACCATTTGCAAATTGAGACTCACTCTTCTTCAAGTGAGCTGGGTCTGATTCAGGAATTGGATACAGCAGTATCACGAGCATAAACTAGATCAATTAGAAACAAAAAATTCTTAGGTTATTTGTCTTAGCTCACCTGCAAACAGTATGTTACTAATATCTGTTTTGGATCTTTGAACACCTGAACGTTGTAGGGTACCCTCCAACTGGCTGGATTATATTTCAAGGTCTAAAAATTGAGTTAGTTTCAGGTAGGCAATTTTCCAATTGAGGATAATCTTACCGTATTCAACAGAGAGCATAGAACAGATAAGACGACTTGTTTGTCTGGGCATGTGACAATATATGTGATAGCCTTCACACCTTGAACAGGAAGTAAATTGGCCGACATGTACATACTTCTGCTGGTCAAAGTCAAAAGCAATCGCAAGATTTCCGTACGATTGCTCTCAAATTCTTTACTTGTGCCCACTGGAACATTACACCCGACTCCGCTCTGCCAAATAGCATATGTTACTTTGCTTTTGCCGTTAGGTGACTTCGGTAATGTAAATTCAGCGAAAAATAGCAAGTCTATCAGCGTATCGATCAACTCCTCCGCTAATGGCTTGACCTCCTCGAACTCTTCCCCGGCTGCCTCTAATTTTGCAAATTCTTCCTGCGATTCATCGAAGAGGACATTACGAGCCAATGCTGCTTTCCTGATTGGATTTAGCAATTACTACTATCAAGACGGGCTAACGATCCTACCGGGTTCGTTTTCTCCTCACTCCCCAGAAGAACTTGTCCTCCCATTCTTGCAGGTTATCTGCCTCGTAAAGATAAGGCAGAATTCTGGTGAGAACACGAATACAATTCAGTGCATCTCGTTCTGGTGCAAACTCAAGGTCTGGAAAGGAAGGGTGGTGTCGCAGAATGAAGAGTCGACTTGTTATTGCTAGTATCAGGGTTTCAAGGTTTTCTAGAGCTGTATCGCGCGTTCGCCGTATATCTGCTGGTGAGAAAAGACTAAATATGTCCTCGGTAGACTCTGGGAGTTCCCAGAACTAGAGTTGTCAGGAAATGGAGCTGGAGGATAGCATATCAATGAACTCACAGATGCCCAATATGGATCGTCCGCTGGAATAATCTTATCTTCCGAGAGCCTGAAGATTCCCTTTTTGAAGACAAGCTTCGAGTCCGAGGCTCCCATACTGAAATATACCTAGCATCCGGTGTGGTGATTTATGGCAGTTGTGTCAAGTTGAGGCTGGAGTTAGGTACCGGATTCCTGGCAGTCCAATCCTAGCCTTGTCTACACGTGATGCGGGGAATTGGTTCAGCAAACAAAGCTCTTCAAGAAAACATTGGACAGTTTGATTCATCAACTGATTCATGAAGTAGTTACTTGTTGTCATTAATTTCTCATCGCCAACTTATAAAATTGGCGTGCACGGCACCAAATAGTGGGCCGTTGCATATTACATCTATTTATTTATTACAAAGTCTGAAGGCTTTACGAGGCAAAAATCCGAGCGTTTCCCGAGTTCCTTCTTCCTTTCTCATATAGCCACCGATTGTTGAGGCCGACACTCGCCCCCTTTCCTGCCAAAGGTGTTGGTGTACTTGGGGTTTCTGGCAAAGTGATATTTGCTCTTGACCCAGCCGGCCCGAGCGGGCTTGGGGAGCCATAGGAATGTCTTCTCGATCCATCAAACCCTGCTCCGCCAACTGCCTTCTGAATAAATGGTGATTGTCCTGGTGAAAAAGGTGAGCCCGCCATGCTGCTTGACTTTGGACTTCCGGATAGTGGCGAGTTTGAAAAGCTACCAATCTTATTGGCAGGAGAGCCACTCGGGGTCGGTGTCCTGGCAACTCGTGGTGGTGTACTATATTGCGAGCCTGGAGTAGGTGGTTTCGAGGTTGGTGGTAAGCCTAGAAGCTTTCTCTGTGCTGGGGTAAGAGGTATATCTGACAAGTCATCCGGAGTTCGTAGAAGGGGCCAGAATGCCACAAGTATGTTGTAGGCGAGAGTAAGTTGAAGACCATAGTATATGTATGTAGCATATGGGTGAATAGCTCCTCCACCATGTAGTATATTGGGAAAACTGGAAAATATTAGTGGAAGTTTGAGACCCAGTGATAGATACCTACGTTGACCACAGAAACTTCCCTATATACCAGATAGCTATCAATCCCACTAAGTTGTAGGCGGCATTCCTGACGTTTTGATCGGTGAAGCTTGCGGCTTTTTGGCGTCTTGAGATTTCATCCATTTGAGGATGTCTCCACGAGCCTCCGGAAGGTGTTGATGGGGTAACATTTCGGGTAACAGGAGTCGAAGGTCGTTGAGACATAGACATGCTGGAACAGAAAGCGCAAATACTGTACAATATACTGCCTAGATAATTCTGAGTGATCAGCTTTTGGTCAATTGTGTCTTCTAAAGGCTTCATACTCGTGTTTTATGCAATTGCGGCAGTTAACAACAAATGCGCAAGATGCTTTGTCGATAGTTTAGTCGGTTAGCGTCGTATTTCAGGAGGTTTGGGCGATTGTCGTGGTCGTAGATGCTGTCATGTCGGCGTGGTCGAGTGGCTGATGTTGAGGTTGGTTGTGTTGATGTCGGCGTTGCTTTGTTTGTTATGAAGCAACTGACCTTAAGATATTGATGTCAGGCTGGCTGGGCGCCACCCCTGCAGCTTAGTCTACGGAGGGCCAGCGGTAGCCTTCCCGCCAAACCCGTTGGTGTCACAGCCTCACCAACCTCAAGTCTCCCACTACACAGCTACCAGCTGCGTTATTTTACCACGTTCGCGAGTTCGTACTTTCACAATTTGCTTTTTACTGTGTTGCTCTCGGCGTATTTGAAGCAATCTGCAACCATGGGTTCAGGAGATAATCTCTTAATGAAGCTTGACCAGGGCATTACCGGCATTTTCGGACAATGGGATTCCTATACAACTTTGATTGCGATAGCCTGCATCACCCTTTTTGCCTATCAGATCTTGACTAGTCGTGATCCAGATGCGCATCCTATGCTGCTTGCTAGACAGGCACAAGCTTCACCAGTTCGACAAGAAGGAGAATCCTCCGTCTTCAGGTCACATTCGGCTCCCCATGGCATTCCACTCAACTCTGGGCTGAATGTTAAGGATCCCGGGGACTCAAAATGGTCCCGAGGACGAGATGGAGACTTAAGAGATATTTGGCGCAAAGTGATCACTGGCCAGGTAGATCGGGAGGGGAAGGAGACTGGTGTAGTCGGTAGACTTTTGACAGTACTGGGTACTGAGAATGTTGTGGAACATGAGCTTGGTAGACATTTTCCTTACATATGTTTAGCACAGTCACTGACAGTTTACAGCTGATATCACAAGACAAATCAATACAATCGGTCTCCATATCAAGCAGAACGGTGGCCGCAATGTCGCCATATATCTTCCCAACTCTGTCGAATTCCTTGTAACTTTATTTGCCTGCGCCTTCTATGATCTGACCGCCATCCTCGTGCCTTATGACCAGCCTGTCGAGAAAATTGTCTCATTGCTCCAAAAATCCAAAGCTGATACGGTCGTGGCTGCAGTTGGGTCCTTTCCTTTTGATGTGATAACCCAAAGCTACCCAGCCTTAAAGCAACTCATCTGGGTAGTTGATGAAGGAAGCAATCACCTGGACTGGAACGAGGTTCCGCGTGGTACTGGTGGTGCGGTTAACGTTTCAACATGGCAAGATGTCATTCAGGATCAACACGAATCTGCAGGCACAGAACTACCTGTTGTAGATAGACACAATAACCTCAAGAAGGTTATAGCATTCTGGCCCTCTGGAGAGCTTGTTGAATATACTCAGGAGAATTTGATAGCTGGTGTCGCTGGGCAACTCACCTCGATACCGACCACCCAGCGAATCACACCGGAGGACCTGTTCCTACCTGCTGATTCTTTGACGACTATTTATCCTCTTGTTCTAACTCTTGCTGCCTTGTACGCCAACGCATCCGTAGCTTTGAACTCCATAGCTTCTGCTAGTCCTGACCTTGTTTTCGCCACCCAAGGAATTGCGCCTACCATTGTTGTCGCCTCATCCTCCGTTCTTTTCAAGACCCATGCGGACACTGTCAAAAAACTTAATTCTTCACTATACCGTACTGTACATTGGTTTCAAACACGGTCAATGGTTCAGCAGGGTGTTATGCCTCTTTCATCTGTATTTTCTCGATTTTACGATTCACTACGCCCTATTATCGGTACGACTCCCGGCAAACTTCGTTTGCTTTATGTCTCTGAACAAGTGGGCGTTGAGTCAACACCCTTGAGTGCCGCGACTCTGTCAGATATCCGTATATTCCTTGGTGCAAGAACTGTATATGCGCTCACCGCAGCCAAGGTTGCAGGAGCAGTTACACAAACGGGACTGTATGATTATAGGGTAGATGATGGCACTGACATTTACTCGCATTTTGGAGCACCGGTAACAAGTGTCGAGATTCTATTCAAGGATACGGCAAATCACAAAACCACGGATACGGGTTCTGCTGGCGAGGTAATGTTACTCTCAGAGGCGTGAAATCCAATACTGATGAATTACAGATTATTGCTAGAGGCCCAGCTGTCGTTAACGGGGAGGCGTCACTTGGGATTAGTGGAAAGATGAATCCAGATCACACTTTGGGATTACTTTAGCAAGGCAGCAAGTCTTGAACATTTATGATACAACGATTATGAACCATACTGAAGAAATTTCAAACTATTATAATGGCGCGGACTCAGATAACACTAATTCAGTGTTTATACTACTCATATACAAAAGTAATGTTCTTTTTCAAGTTTTAGTCTCCATTCTCCGTTCCAAAGGTGATCTTTAAGTCTCATGACTGCGGAATGCACTAAAAACCATTGCTACATTGAATGATAAATTGTTCATCCTAACAATGTGACCATGGGGAGTCAAGAACCTGCATTGAGCTTACTTCCAGGTTCCAATACGGCTATTTCGCTCTTGGATCATTTCGGATAGATTTTATTGTACTGTACAATCACACTTCCCTGACTCTGCGTGATTACCATGATCCATCCAGAGCAACCCAGGAAACGTGTAGTAGTCCTTGACACTACAAAAATTCCAGGACATCGACCTAATATGTATATATATATATATCTTAATCAAGCTTTCCCCAATAGTCTCTGGACACTTTTTTCGGGTCATACACTGAACCTAGTTCATCTGCACCCTAGATGTCACCCCGAAAAGGCTAAAACGCAACTAGTGGCGGGCATTTTGTGGTTGGTGTTGGTTAGCCTTTTTGTCAAGGGCGTAACCGAGAAATACGCGAATTCCTTAACGCTAAGGTACTTAAAGTTTTGACTTTATAGTTTTTGGGCCATGACATTTTTTGGGGGGCATATTTCGGTAAAGTATCACGCTCGTGAGTTCTTGGATAGGGAACAGGCTAGATCTATTCCTTTTTTCTCATCCTAACTGGCTCTCAGTTACTCGATTAAAAAGGGGGTAATTTGGATATCAATCTCTACTACTTTTACTTCTTCGTAGATCTATATGATGTGATATCATAGTAGATATGTTGCAACATAACAGACAAAGAATGGATAACGATAACGGGATAAATGTAAATTTGTTTTATTGAATCTGGATCAATTCTGAAACTCCAAATGTAATAGAGAATGTAAATGGACACCGGAAATTAATCCCAGAAACTCGACAGTTGCACACAGCATCTCTATCCAGTCGCAAGTCTCTGCAACCCAGCCTGATCCCCGTTAAACACATCTTGATCTCCAGGGAAGACACCCGAGTCGGCGAACTGCCAGAACGTATGGAAGCCTATAATTCGCCCATTAGCCAAACATTTCCAGCTGAGCATTACGAGCAAAAAGAAAAACGGCAAACAGAGAGGGAGCGAGAGAAAATGAACCTACTCCAACCCGCCGGCAGCGTTCCAACCGAACTGGCATATCTCGCGATAAAAAGCGGGTTCGTACTGCCAAAGCCGGCATTGTTCCCCGTGCACTGCTGCCACCAGTCGGTCGTCGTATAGATGATGGGATACCTGCCCGTCTGGCCGTGGTACGTGTTGCTGAAATCACGAATCCAGCTCACCATCGCCGCGGCGCTGAGGCCGTAACACGTCGCCCCGCTGGGGTTGTATTCAATGTCCAGCAGCCCGGGCAAGGTGCGGCCATCAGCAGACCAGCCTCCGCCATGGGCGAGGAAGTAGTTGGCTTGGGCGGCCCCCGAACTACTCGCCGGCTGCGCGAAGTGGTAGCCGCCGCGGATCAGACCAACATTGGTCGCTCCTGTGTATTGGGAAGAGAACTGCGGGTTTTGGTAGGATGTGCCTTCGGTTGCCTATGATGCGGTAAGCTCGTGAGCTGCGTGGCTTTGGGGATGGGATGGGTTAGGGGAGATGAGACCTTGATGAAGACGAAACTGGCTCCATTTGCTTTCACTTGGGACCAATTGATGTTAGGCTGGTAGCCAGATACATCGCAGCCCTTGGGCTGGGCTCGTCGTTCAAGCGCAGTGGGTATCGCTGTTGCGATGCTGAGGATGCTTGTGATGAGTGCAAGAGTTACTTTCATGATTGCGGTTAACCTTCAAATTGTGTTTGATTTTGTTAATGGTACAGATTTAAGCATTTGGCAGATGGGATTGGCTCTTCTTATAAGGCTGCGCTTATCCATTCTCCCTGACTCACTGCTCCGGTGCAAGAGGAAAGAAGAAGGTCTAAATGCGAGGATGTTCAGCGAGGATTTCCTGGGTTGGAATTCTTAAAGAAAACTAGTGTAACAGGTATCTCAGCTAGGAATCCACCGAGGAATTCGGAGAAACCCAATGCCATATGGAAATAAGCCCATATGTGCCACACTTGAACAAACTCAAAATTCCAAGATGACGAAGGCGGTCGTATCGTGGCTTCATATTATGCTATTATTGGTCTCGATGTTAATCATGATGCATACTATAGCCCCCCACATAAAACTGATCTGCGGCCACCCGCCTTGTCCCGCGATCTGCGCCAGCCTTGCAGTCATTGGTATTCCTTATGAGGCAGTTCGTTGGAGCTCGGCGTAATAACGAAACTCTCTCACCATATCTATCTCCTATTCAGAGTGTCGGATGCAGCATGTCTACTAAAGATGCTTGCGAGTATCACATGATCATCGACCTTCCTCTTCCATGGCTTCCAGCCTCACCCGGACATCTCTGACCAGTGCTTTTGCCTCTTCTACCTCCACACCATCCTGGCATAACTCTGTAGCCAGCTGCATTGCCCGTTGATAATCACCAGTGGACATGGCATATCTTGCCAACCACATTCGTGCTTTTGAAGTTGCTGCGGTAACTCCAGTTCCAGAGGTCCTGCCACTTCCTCCAATGGCTGCTCCGGCTCTGGATTCGTCATCAGATGAACCTGAATCTGCGTGGATATTGATGACAGATGCCTCGAGGTTCTCCGCTGCTCCTTCCTCCTGAGCAACACACATCTCCATGTAAGCCTTTGCCTCAGCACCATCTTCCAGCCGTTCGTACATCGACGCGATCTGGAGTAGGATTTCGGGATCCATCAATCCTCCGCTCTCCCTACCACTCCCAAAAGAGCTTTCAACACCTGCATTAAAGTAACCCTCGACAACTAATGCCTTTTTCAAGGCTTTGATGCCCTCAAGATCCCGTCCCATCTTCTGTAAACATGATCCTACAGCCGACCACATTTTCCCATCCCACGGTCGCAATCCTGCCGCACGTTTGAAATACCATAGAGCGTACGCATGCATCTCTAAGACTTCATACGTCTGCCCCAATCCATACCAGGCTCTATAATCTCTTCTGTTGACGTCAACGGCTCGGCGATATGACTCGATAGCGGCGTGAGTATTCTTTAGCTCAACGTATTCGTGACCCATAAGTGTCCACGCACTCAAGCAAGTTCGGTCAAGGGTGAGTGCGCGTCGGAAATATTGGACTGCCTTCTCGTGCTGAGAAAGAAGGGAGTAATAGTTGCCGATCACAACACAAGACTCCGGCCGGAACTTATCGATCGCGGAGCAGAGATGAGCGAGAAAAGATAGTTTAGGTCGTGAGTTCATGACGTAAAGAATATTAGAATAATGATCAAGTGAATCAAGCCGGTGAGGGTTTTGTGCAAGAAGCTGACCGAACTCGGTGTCGGCGCTAACAAAGTCCTTCTGGTGATATGACAGCAAAGCACGGCAGGTGAGCAGGAATGGACTGGTCGGAAATATGGCAAGTAGTTGCTCTAGCGAGTTAGACAGCGGAGAACCTGACTGGTACAATTCAAGGGAAGTATGTAGGTGGAAAACAAACGAAAGGATGTTTTGGGGCAGGTGCGGTGCTATACGGTTCAACTGGAGTTCATTAGCAGATGCCGTCTGGGATTTTGGGAGGTTCTCCATACGTCTTCCACGCGAGTGATTAAAGCGGTCATCTCCTGCCAACAAGCCCAATTCATCGGGTAGAGATGCACGCTCCGTATAAGCCACCGCAGTGCTTCCTCTTCGTTTTTGTCCTTAGCAAGAACCATACCGTAACTATAGTTGTTAGGTGAGATTGACTACACAAGTTCAGTACTCACAGAAACTCCAGCCATCCTTGACTACCAACCACTTCTCCCGTGTCCGATGTCCTCTTCAGAAACCAAGCTTCCAGAAAATGACTTATAGTATTTAGTTGCTTGTTTAGAACAGCTCCTCCATCATGAGGGCCCATGACCATCTCGCTCTCTTCGTCTTTCTTTTTCTCCCCAGACATGAACTTTGCATATAATGCCAAAAACAAACTTTTCTGGCTTAGTTTTGGAAGGCTTAGATCCGCACGCCGTTCGGACAGCGGCTCCTTGCCCTTGCCCTTGAAGGTGGAAGCTTTCTGCGAGCTTTTCGTAGTCGCCGACAAAACCCCAGCCAACACATTATCCGGCAAGAAGACAGCGGCGCATCGATCATATTCCCGACAGTCAAAAAGCGATTTGGCGAACAGATATTGGTTTATCTCCCGTGCCTCCATTTGAGCTTCTTCTGGATCCAGGTTGCCCGTCACAACGACTGGGGGAAGTGCTACCAGAGGCACCTCCGTCATCTGCGAATCCTCGGGCTCGGAAGCATCGTCTGTCCCTGGGAGAGATGTCAAGAGTTCAGCAATCCTTCAAGCCCGTGGTCAGCAAGTTGTCGTTTTGGGTGTATTCCAATCCTGCTTACCACTTCGCAGACTGATATAAACACCGCTCGGAGCACTTCACCACCGCCTCCTGCAGGGCAGCTCGAAGCTGCGCGATGTCATGGTCGTTAAGGGCCATGATGAAATGTCCCTGGCGCAAAGACCTCACCGAGGTATTGTCGCAGGATTCATGAGTTATTTGGTAGAGCACCGGGGGGCGGGGAGCATAAAGGGCGTGCTGGTGTGGCGGTGGTAAATATGTCGACTCGATTGTATTGTTATCTGGTATATATTTGTTGACCCTCTCTCTCTCTCTCAGTTACAGTATGTAACTTTTAGTTTGACGCGCCCGCGTTAGGGCTGACGGGATAGCAGTTGTAGTTGTGGTTGCGGGAAGTCACGTTGTTGCGCTTCCTAGGGGGTTCTCCAGTACTTTGACACCCTGTGGTTACTGTAATACAGTACTGTTTGCTACAGTACTATCCCTTAAGTAATACTACCGGATCGTCAACGGTTATGAGTGTGGTTATGTAAGCAATCTCGGGCGGTACTCGATTCGGGTTGAACCAGGAACCCGCCTTCGGTCCGGGTAAGCGCGTAAGGTAGTCCAGGTAGTTCCACCAGTCAACCCCACCATCCATCATCCCGCCATATTCACCGCTTCCCCTTTCAAGGGAAACTGTGAAGGTTAATAAAACTTAATAAGTAGTCAGGCACCACCACCCCGAGCACCCTCAACACCTTCCCCACCATCCCCTGACCTCGAATTAGACCTCAATCTTCCTTCACAATCCCACTTTATTCTTCTACATCCTACTCCTCTAGACCGTTCGAGCACCAAAGCGGATTTCTCTCACAAACTGCCCTACACAATGGCACAAACAACAACCCTCAAGCAGTTTGAGGCCATCTTCCCCAAGCTGGTTGAAGATGTCCTTGACCATGCCAAAACATACAACCTGCCCGCGGAATTCGTTGATTGGTTCAAGGCTGTGAGTATTGTCTGCAGTCTGTAGACATTGGAAAGTGCACAATTTAACACCCTGCTCCTTAGTCCCTCAATGCCAATACGATCGGTGGAAAGTGCAATCGCGGCATGTCTGTACCAGATTCCGTTTCGATGCTCCGTGAAGCTCCCCTCTCCGAACAGGAATATTTCGAGTCGGCAACCTTGGGGTGGATGACGGAGCTCTTACAAGCTTTCTTCCTCGTCTCGGATGATATTATGGACACCAGCATCACTCGCAGAGGCCAGCCATGCTGGTACCGACAGCCACACGTTGGGATGATTGCTATTAACGATGCTTTTATGCTCGAGGCTGCAATCTACATCCTTCTCAAGAAGTATTTCCGGAGCCATGTTGCGTACGTGGATCTGATGGAGCTATTCCACGAAATTACTTTCCAGACCGAGCTTGGCCAACTATGTGATCTTATTACAGCCCCAGAGGACAAGGTCAACTTGGATAACTTCTCCTTGGGCAAGTATGAATTCATTGTCGTCTATAAGACTGCCTGGTATTCTTTCTATCTCCCAGTGGCTCTCGCGCTCTACCACCAGAATATTGCTACCCCAAAGAACCTAAAGCAAGCAGAGGAGATTCTTATTCCTCTCGGAACCTATTTCCAAGTTCAGGACGATTACCTAGATAACTTCGGCCTTCCTGAACACATTGGCAAGATCGGTACGGATATCCTAGACAATAAGTGTTCTTGGCTCGTCAACAAAGCGTTGGAGATCGTTACACCAGAGCAGCGGTGAGTAAACTCCGAAAACATGGTGTCACCTGCCACAGTGGTCCTCCAAATATGCTACCTCGAAATCTGTCAGTTGTGAATTGTTCTAATTAAATAAATAGTAAAATCTTGGAAGAGAACTATGGGCAAAAGGATTCAGTGAAAGAGAAAGTAGTCAAAAAGCTTTATGACGAGCTAAATTTGGAACAAATATACAAGGACTTCGAAGAGAAGTCAGTCGGCGAAATCAAGGAAAAAATCGCGAATCTAGATGAATCAGAAGGCCTCAAGAAAACTGTTTTTGACAGCTTCTTGGGCAAGATCTACAAACGAACTAAGTAGATTGCATGCTCCCTGCGGACACAGAATGGAAAAGCTTAGATGGATTGCGACATTAGCATTACGGAAGGTTGAGTCACATCATTTCAACAATACCCAAGGTTGAAAATATCAGAAAACCTCAGTTCAGCAGTTTAATATATATAACCAGGCACTTTGCCGTTACGCACTCTGAGCTAGTTTCACGAAGTCTCCCCAAATCAAACTACCATTTGCCAAATAAGTCTGCAATAACCAGACCGGAGTGCCAAATGTGATTTCTAGTGAGTCTTCAGTATTTATTTGCTCAGCGTGCAGCAGAATTTGACTACGAAGATGTGGGAATCAAAGTCTCGTTAAGTCATGTTAAGCCTACAGCTTTCAGCCTTTTTATGTGTCGGAATATGTAACAAAGAGCGTGATGTTTTAAAGTCTACGAACATGGCAGCAAGACATAGTCAAGTGGTGGAGCAACGCCTCCCCCAATTCCCCCAGCGCCTAACAGCAATGTCTTGAACTTCTGCATCTGTTCTTCCTTTGCTCTGTGCCATTCCTCGGTATGTCCGCTCCATTTCGGTCTCGACCACCTTTCGCCATCTCTATTCACCCATTCCAGCAACTCATTCACATACTCTACCTCTTTCCCTAACAAGCTATGAAAGTTCTTGCCGAAACCCATCTCCTTCACCTTCTCTTGGTACTGTCTCCTCATTTCCGCTTCATTTGGCAAATCAGCCCAGCCACTCAACACAGCAGCAACGGCTATAGCTTGGAACTCAAACAGGGTGAAATTCGCCGTGAAATAAGGCACGCCGACAAAGATGAGCGATGGATCGGGGATGTACCACATATCTTTATGTAAGTTATGGATCTGTGTCCCATCGGTCACTAACACCGTGTCACTCGCTTCGGTTAACGGCGTCTCGTCCTCGTGGTACGGTGCCAGAAACGGCAGAGTAATATGATAGCCAGTACAGATGATGATCGAGTGGATGTTACACAGCTTCTCGCCGGTTTCCAGCGTTATCGTGCCTGGAAAGGTTCCATCCGCCGGTTCCTCTTCTCGAATATCATCGAAAGATCGAATTGGACCAATGCGAACGCCAGTTGGTGGCAAGAGCTTTGCTGGCAGCTCGAACTTACCATTCCTACCGCTTTGGTAAATTTTGTTGGCAAAGGAAGCCAGTTCCCTGGCGATGTCCGTTGATGAAGTCCCAGCTCCAATTAGCAGGACATTCTGTGAAATCATGTGTGTAAGCTTAATACTTCACCTAGCAAGTGCAGAAAATATGTAAGAAAGCTGAGCATCAAAACTTACTTTTCCTTCAAACCCATCGGGTTTACGATATGCTTTGCTGTGCCATATGCGAGATGGCCATTTTGCTTTCCACTCAGGAAGTCCTAATATGTTGGGCACCCGCGGAGCATGGTAGTGTCCTGAAGCAATTACAACAGCATCGAAATTCTGCGAAATATTAGATATCCTCCATTAGTTTCAGCTATGGGCCACATACCAATTTATTTTTTCGAATCAGCTTCTCTTCAGCAAGTGCTTTTCTGGTGATTGTTTCATAAGTCAAGCTCCATATCTTCCCCTCCTTTTCTACCCTCGTAACTTTTGCTCCAAAAACAGTCGAATCTTCCACGCCTGTTTTCTTCGCAATTCCTTGGATATAATCTTTCAAAACTCTATGATTGACATAGTCTTCCGTTCCTTCCGGCCAATCGTGTAACTTTGTTTTCATCAAACGTGTAGCTACATTGTTGGTAAGACCGTTGTATGCTGGGCTATCCACGTCAATTGCTATCATTATAGAATTTACTATCATCTTTGTTACCTGGGGGGAGCATGCTGAAGCTCAAGGAATCCGTCTACTTTTTTAGCCTTGAAATTTCCTATCTCTTCACCTTTCGAAGGTTTTATTGCCGGATACTTTGGTTCTATCGGGCTATTTTCATCGTAAACCCTAGGTATGCTTTAGCTTATGACTCTGCCTTGGCTTGGAGTGAGTAGACAATACCAAACCCCACCAGAAACATTTGCCCTCTCAAACACAGTGACATTAACACCAGCAGCTGAAAGATAAGCTGCGGTAACAACTCCACTAATCCCGGCTCCAATAACTGCAACTTTGGGAGATTTTCGTTCGGGAGCCATGGTATTGATTTCTCTGCTTTGTTACAAGACTACGTACAGCAACCAAATATCTCAACACCAGTCTCAATATACAACCAAATAAACGTATTGAACGAGTCAGCTATATCGATTTCTAATTATCTCTGCTCTTCTCAAAGGATTGACTGGATTACAAATCATGTGATTAGCATAATCCGATATGCCATCCCGAGAGCGATGTTGCAATTGCACGCAATACCTGCATACGATGGTGAATATGACCAAAATGATACGACAGCCACAACTCGCACGACTCGAACCCTGTTAACAATACCCACGGGCAGCAAATTGTATATCGTTACTGGTATGGTTTTGATAAGAAGCGGATTCTGATGCCAATACCCCCACTGAAGAGTGAGGGGGTCTGGCAAAAGGGCAAGGAAGGCAAGGCATCATGTAGACTTCTCAAAGACTTGTATCTTCGCAGTTTGCTTTAAATATTATTAAGCTTACATAGCTTTCGTTAGGAATTCGATTTTGATTAAAAACAGTGTCGTCACTTAGTCAGTTGAAGTCGAGCTGTGAATCTACCATCTCAGATACCCAAGCTGCATTGTTTAGCTTTTGGATATCCCACCATGCGGAAAGGAAAGGGCGAAGATGAGGTTGCTCGGGTGCCGGAATTGGTGGTACAAGAAGAACCGAAGAAGAGATGGGTGAGCTATATCTGGGACACATTCGACAAATCGCCCGAAGAACGAAGGTTTCTCTTCAAGATAGATGCTGCAATTCTCACGTTTGCTTCTCTTGGTATGTTATCAACCAAGCCCCACAACTCATCATGTTTTCAATGGCTACTGGGGGGAAAGCTGACAAGAGAAATCGAAGGGTACTTCATCAAGTATCTAGACCAGATCAACATTAACAATGCCTTTGTCTCCGGAATGTCAGTTTCTGATTCTGGGCGATTACATCTCACATGAGCTAAACTCTGTGTAGGAAAGAGGATTTGGGGCTCTATGGCAACGAGTTGAACTACATGCAAACAGCATGGACTGTCGGATATGTCGTTGGAGAAATCCCGAGTAACATGATGTTGACAAGAGTTCGGCCAAGATATTGGATCCCAACAATGGAGGCAAGCTTTTGAATTGCCTATGATAGATCGGCTGATATACTAACCCTTGTTCGGCAGGCGATCTGGGCAATCCTTACATTTGGGTTGTGTAAATGCAACTCGGCAACACAGATTTATATACTGCGATTCTTTGTTGGTAAGGCAATCACTTCCCCTATTCTTCGTAGATGTAATCTCGAATGTTTCGAATGCTTCAATTCTGACATGTTGTGATGAAGGGCTTGCTGAGAGCACCTTCTACCCCGGTATGCAGTATATTATTGGGTCCTGGTAGTAAGTTGAGATTTAGGCAGCTCCCAAATCCTGGTTCGAGCTCTAGAGACCTTTCGTAATGTAGCTAACTCCGACCTATCACCAAACAGTCGAAAGGACGAATTAGCCAAGAGGTCTTGTATCTTCCACACTAGCAGTGCTTTGGGATCCATGTTTTCTGGGTATTTGATGGCTGGCGTCTACAATCTTGATGGACGAGGTGGATTCAAGGGCTGGCAATGGTGCCTACCTCACCCCTCTTCTATGGAGTTTATACTGACTCAGCAATAATTAGGCTTTTCATTGTTGACGGTATTATCTCGCTGCCTATCGCACTGTTGGGATACTTCATTTTGCCTGATATTCCCGAGATCGCCAAGCCGTTCTACCTTACTAAAGAAGTACGTTTTAAAATTACGTCATTGTGTATTCTTTCTTAGGCCAACTAAAAGAGCTTGAATCTAATCAAATGACCTGTTTAGGAAGTTGCTTTTGCTCAGAAGAGAATGCAGCTTGAGGGGAGAGAAACGAGAAAGCCATACACAAAAGCAAAGTTCAAGAAGATCTTTACCTCCTGGCATATATACCTCTTGACGCTTCTCTATATGTAAGACCGCTCGCTGTATCATAGGATATAGGATACTGGAAGCTAACCTGGCCGTAGAACTTTCAACAACAGTGGCTTAGGTGCTGCCCCGGTTTTTGCTCAGTACTTGAAGGCAGAGAAGAAGTACAGCGTCAAACAGATTAACACGTACCCAACCATCACTAGCGCTGTACAGGTAGTGACAACATTGATCTACGCCTGTAAGTTAGCCTATTTCGATCCGTGTGTAGCTCTAAGCTAATGTTTTCGTGCTAGGGACATCCGACTCGATATTCAGAGGGAGGAGGTATCCGGCCATCCTCTTTGGTGCTACGGTGAACATAATCGTTTGCATCTCTCTCGCGATTTGGGACATCCCTGTAGGATGGAAATGGGCATGCTTCATCTTAGCTGGATGCAACGGTGGCTTGAGCGGTCTCTGCATGGCGTATGTGTCCCCCCAACCACTTCTTAGCTAAATCTGACCGGAAACTAACACTGGAAAGATGGGCTCACGAGCTCTGCTCTGATGATAATGAGGAGCGCGCTATTGTCATTGGTTCCATGAACGAAATGGCATATGTCCTGCAAGCATGGCTACCATTGATTGTCTGGCAGCAAGTGGACGCACCGCGATATCACAAGGGTTATGTCACTATGATTTTCCTCTCCGCGGCTCTGATTGTAACCGCGCTGGTTATTCGTGTGTTGCATAAGAAGCAAAATTTGAGAAAAGCGAGGTGAGTTGTAAATTTCGCGAGCATATCTTTGAAATTTGCTAATGAACTATAGGCAAAGAGCAGGGGAGACTGAGGTAGAAGGTGACGGCAGTGCAAGTGAGCAAGAGGTGGCAGTATCGGATAACGAGCGAGCTAACCTGCGGTAATGCGCGAGTCCAAAGTGCACGTAAATAAGATATTTCGATCTAGCTCTTGTTGCGAGGGCAATCGTAAATCGACTAACTACACGAGAGATTTCATGAAAACCAAAAGTGCGAGATTGTGATTGAAAGTGGTACACAATCTATGAACACTTAAGACCGTGGGCGAAGTGGTGAAGAAGATCTTTTTGTGATTCAGGAGGTCCGTTGGGTTCGTGCAAACTTGGGAGAGGGCCTTCGATTGTCGCGCCAGCGGAATAAAACGTTTCTAAGGACAAAGAAGATACCTAAAGACAAATGTGTCTTGAATTCGATAAATTTTAGGAATACAATACGATTGATTGCATTATGGGAAAGCATCGTTCTGGCAGTTTTCTACCTTGCATCGAGTACGTACTCGGACTCGGACAAATTAGTGGCCACATGATTGATGGCCTAAGAATTGCAATGAAAAAAAATCTGCATCTATGTACACTAGTGCAGAGTCTAGTATTTCAAGAGAAGAAACATATGAGAAGAGACGAGAGAAATAATGAATGAAATAAATAGTGATCAAATTGGTATAAAAAGTTAAGACGCCTAGAATGCTTATGCGCCGGTCATGTCTCCGACATACCTCCCCTTTTTTTGAACTCCCCGCCCCACCAAATAAACGCCGACCCAAGAAAA